>Ga0209829_10000270_pt1 | contig 48523 bp, 45 predicted proteins | sample C_140205_EF_Meta_FD_187311 | JGI IMG/M metagenome (GOLD analysis project Ga0209829, IMG submission 187311) | Freshwater microbial communities from Lake Croche, Canada to study carbon cycling - C_140205_EF_MetaG (SPAdes) (version 2) | ecosystem: Environmental > Aquatic > Freshwater > Lake...
TATTTGAAAAGCCAACAATCAACGCACCATGCACAAACAAAACAGCACCCGTGATCCAAGCGATTTGTTGTTTGTGCATTCGATAAGTCGCAAAAAAACTAACTGGCAACCAACGGTGTTATTTTTTGATCGATTGCACCAAAAACACTTTGACCGTCTTTGCCTTTCATTTCAATACGAATGGTGTCGCCGTATTTCATGTACTCGGTCGTGACTTTGCCGTCGAGGATGGTTTCAATGGCGCGCTTTTCTGCGATGCAGCTATACCCTTTGGGCCAATCTTTTTTTCCTTTTGATTCGACGGCTTTGTTGCTAACAGTGCCGCTGCCGATGATGCTGCCAGCGCGCACATTGCGTGTTTTGCAAAGATGCGAGATGAGCTGGCCAAAATGAAAAGTCATTTCAGTGCCTGCATCGCACATGCCTACTTTTTTTCCATTCCATGTTGATTGCATGGTTAAGTGAATTCGACCTTTGTCCCACGATTCACCAAATTCATCCACAGTGACCGCAACGGGACTGAATGCCGTGGCGGGTTTGCCTTGTAAAAAACCAAAGCCTTTTGCAATTTCGTCAGGGATTAAGTTGCGCAATGACACATCATTAGCCAACATCACCAAGCGAATACCTTCTAGCGCTTGCTTGGGTGATGCGGTCATTGGGACATCACCCGTGATGACTGCCAACTCCGCTTCAAAGTCAATTCCGTAATCTTCGCTTGCACAAATCACATCATCACAAGCACCCATGAAGTCATCGCTTCCGCCCTGGTAGATCAAAGGGTCGGTGTAATAATTCGCAGGCACTTCGATATTGCGTGATGCACGAACCAATTCGACGTGATTGATATAGGCCGAAGCATCGGCCCATTGATAAGCACGTGACAACGGGGCCATGCACATTTGAGGATCAAATGCAAAAGCGTGCCGCGCTTTTCCATGGTTGAGCGAGTCATACAAATCTTGCAATTGAGGGGATAAAAAGTCCCAATCATCCAAAACATTTTGTAATCGATGCGCAACGTCTGTCGCATAATGTGCTGTGTGTAAATCGCGAGAAACCACCACCAGTTGTCCATCGCGCGAGCCATCTTTATAAGTGGCCAATTTCATCGGTGTTTCCTTTCAGTTGCAAGAGGATGCGGAGCGCATAAAAAAATTATCCAAACCACACGTCATTCAATACCTTGATTTCATTCAAATTCTATCCAAATCCACATTGGCAACATATGGTCTGGCTGTCGCTAGGTGTATGGATCGTACACCTGATTGTTTTACAAAATATTTCTTTATGGGGAACGGATGAAGGCCCGCCTTTTAAAACCATGGTGGTGACGCAACACACTCAAACACCAGAGCCTAAGTCCAAGCCTATCGATGCACCAAAACCCAGCAAAAAAATAACCCCAGCACCCGAGCCTGTTGTGCCCAACAATACGCCGTTAACTCAAGAGCCCGTACCCGCTCAAGCTGTTACCCCATCCCCAACGTCGAGCACACAAGAAATCCTCAGCACTCCAACAGAGAAAAAAGAAATTTTAGAAGCTGCACCCCCTCAGCCCATAGCGGTCGCTTATGCCATTCCTGGATCAACACGTCTGCGCTATGAAGTCAGTGGGACAGCACGCAATCTCAACTACACCGCAAGTGGCGAACTTTTGTGGCAACACGATGGTCAAAAATACAACGCACGGTATGAGGTGAGTGCTTTTTTATTGGGCTCACGCAGTCAAACCAGCGTTGGTCAAATCAGCGCACAGGGTTTAATGCCAACCAGGTTTAGCGATAAAAACAGAAACGAGTTAGCCGTTCAATTTGATCGTGAAAAAGCATTGATTATTTACAGTGCTAATTCAACACCTTCACTTTTAATGGAAGGTGCGCAAGATCGTTTGAGTGTGTTAATTCAATTGGGCGCACGATTATCGGGTGACACCCAATCTCAAAGCGCAGGATCGAGCATACAAATACCCGTCGTCTCTTCTCGAGAAAGTGAGATATGGTTGTTTGTGGTGGATGGTGAAGAAAAAATTGAATTGCCCTATCAATCTTTAAATACTCTGAAAGTGACACGAACACCCAGGCGAGAGTACGACCAAAAAATTGAAGTGTGGTTGTCGCCTCAATTAGGAATGATGCCTGTGAGATTCAAATTAACACAATCCAATGGCGATTTTGTCGATCAAAAATTACGCTCGGTGAGCGCGCCCTAATCAGACGTTTTGCGCACATAAAGCCACTGATACAACGGCCCTGATAACAACAACACGGCCACCAATCTTGACGACTGAAATACCGTCACAATAGGCGCGCCGAGTTGCAAAACCTTTGCGGTAATGGCCATCTCAGTAATACCACCTGGCGCACTGGCCAATATCAATGTGGCAAACGGCAAATGCGTCATCTCTAGCAACACATAAGAAAACAAAATACACAAAAAAATCATCCCAAAAGTTCCAATCGCGACGCTGAATAACCAACGCGGCGCCGACTTCACAAATTGACGGTTGAAACGAACCCCTAAACTCACACCAATGAACAGTTGCGCGACATTGGTTGCTTCACTGGGTAATGCGGTTAAACGAACATCCATCATGGTCACGATCATTGACACCAACATTGCACCCATAAACCAAGGGTTGGCGCGCTTGAGTTTCATCATCACAAAAATACCGATGGCAGTGAGAAGCGCCAGCACTCCCATTCCCCACAGAGAAATTTCTCGTACGACTGGCTGCGTGATTTGAATCTGCCCAAAATTAGCCCACTGAATTCCAAATGGAATCACCAAAGTCACAATCAATAAGCGCATGCTATGCGCAGAAGCAACCAAATCAGTGACTGCATTTTCTCGCTCCGACAACAAGGTCATCTCCGATGCGCCACCAATTGGTCCAGAAAAATAAGATGTGGCTCTGTTAAAGTTTGTCATATGCGGCGCATTGAAAAAATGCAGCCACACACCAAAAAAATACCCCAATACCAAAGACCAAGTAATCGATAAAGCAATGACCCACCAAGCAGAAATTAAAAGTTGTGCAACCGCAGGTGTGAAATACAAACCCAATGCAATGCCAATGATCCATTGACCGATATTGCGCAAAGGGTCCCAACTGCGTGTGGGCAATCCCAACATGGATGCCAGTGCAATACTGGTGAGCGGTCCCAACATCCAAGGCAAGGGCGCGTGCAACTCAATAAAAAGCAACGTTGCAAGCCAAGCCAACAGCAGCGTGCCTATTTTTTCAATTGCGTTTCGAAAATCACTCATAAAAGGTTTGCTTGTGGGCAAACCACAAAATGAAATATTATTAAATACGTTAAGCGTGTTGTTGAATAGATGAAGCCAGCGTACTGACCATTTGGTCGATGTGATTATTTTCGACGATATAAGGCGGCGCAAAAACTAAAGTGTCACCTGCGGCTCTTACCAACACGCCCTTGTTAAAACAATCCAAAAAGATTTGATATGCGCGTTTGCCAGGCGACCCCTCAATGGATAACAAATCAACAGCTGCTGCCAAGCCTAAACTTCGAATGCCCACAACATGAGGCAAACCTTTGAGAGTGCTGTGCATGGCGTCGCCCAAAACTGGACCCATTTGTGACGCACGATTGAATAAATCTTCTTGCTTAAATAAATCGAGTGATGCAATCGCGGCCGCACAAGCAACAGGATGACCCGAATACGTATAGCCATGAAAAAATTCAATCGTATGTTCGGGCGAATCGTTGTTCATCAATGTGTCGTATAAAAAATCTCGACAAATCACACCGCCCAATGGAATCACACCATTGGTTACGCATTTTGCAAAATTGAGCATATCTGGCACAACACCATAAAAATCAGCGGCAAAATTTTTGCCCATGCGACCAAAGCCTGTGATCACTTCATCAAAAATTAACAAGATGCCGTGCTTGTCGCATATTTGTCTTAGGCGTTGCAAATAGCCTTTGGGCGGCAAATACCATCCCGCACTGCCCGCCACGGGTTCGACCATGATGGCGGCCACATTGCTTGGGTCATGCAAAGGAAGAATTCGATTTTCCAACTCCAGCAACAAATCTTCGCTCCATTGCGGCTCAACCCCATGGATATAAGCATGGTTGATGGGGTCATGAATAAAACGCATGTGATCTACACGCGGCAATAGTGCCGTGCCAAAAGCCTTTCGATTGGCAGGAATGCCTCCCACACTCATGCCGCCAAAGCCCACACCGTGATAGCCGCGCTCTCGGCCAATAAAAACATTGCGATGTCCTTGACCTCTGGCGCGGTGATAGGCCAAGGCTACTTTTAATGAAGTGTCAGCAGCCTCTGATCCCGAGTTGCAAAATAAAACTTTATTTAAATCGCCTGGCGCCATGGAGGTGATGACTGCAGCGGCTTCAAAGGCTTGGTCGTTGCTGACTTGAAAAGCAGTGGAGTAATCCAAAGTATCGAGTTGTTTTTTAATCGCCTCGTTAATAGGCGCGCGGTTGTGTCCCGCGCCCACACACCACAAACTAGAAATTCCATCCAATACGTTTTTGCCATCGTGCGTCGTGAAATGCATGCCATTGGCTTTTACAAATACCCGCGGCTCCTTGCGAAAATGGCGATTGGGCGTAAAAGGCAACCATTGGTTTTCCATTTGCAGCGGTATATTTTTCATGGCAATCTCCACAATCGATTAAGTCGCTAGTTTAGATGAGCCGTTTGGTGAGCGTATTAACCTAGATATAGCCGCCCCAAACAAGACAATTGGAGTCCTGCGACAATCTGCTCTATGAAGAACACCTACATCCTGACCCTCTCTTGCCCCGACCGTGCAGGCATTGTTCATGCCGTCTCTGGATTTTTATTTGAACGCGCTGGCAATATTGAAGAGGCCAAACAATTCAACGATGCAGGCACGGGCTTGTTTTTTATGCGGGTTCAGTTTTCAATTGAAATGGATGAAGCAACTTTGCGCGGTCAATTACCAAGTCTTGCAAAACAATTTGACATGCATTTCCAATTGCACTCCAACAATCAACCATTGCGTACGGTTTTGATGGTGAGCAAAGAAGGCCATTGCCTCAATGATTTGTTGTTTCGATGGAAATCGGGTTTGTTACACATGGACATCCGAGCCATCATCAGCAATCACCGCGAGTTTTATCAACTCGCCGCCAGCTACAACGTACCCTTTCATCACATTGCAGTAACGGCATACACTAAAGAAGAGTCTGAAAAAAAACAATTGGACATTATCGAATCCGAAGGTGCCGAGTTGGTGGTACTGGCGCGTTACATGCAAATTTTGTCTAACAACATGTGTCATCGATTAGCGGGACGTGCTATCAATATTCATCACAGTTTTTTGCCTAGTTTCAAAGGTGCCAAGCCCTATTATCAAGCGCACGATCGTGGCGTCAAACTCATTGGTGCAACAGCGCATTACGTCACTGCCGATTTGGACGAAGGCCCCATCATTGAACAAGACGTCGCGCGCGTTGACCACAGCCTCACTGTAGAAGACCTCACAGCTTTGGGACGCGACACCGAAAGCCAAGTGTTAGCGCGTGCGGTTAAATGGCATTGCGAGCATCGCGTTCTTGTGAATGGCCACAAAACAGTTGTGTTTAAATAAATTTTGATTCCATCATGAACACACTTGCAACACCAGAAAAAATTCAAATACATTCACCTGTGATTCACGCATTGCGCAAGGCCTTGCCCGCTCATGCGGTTTTAAGTCGTCAAGAAGACACCGCTCCTTACGAGTGCGATGGCCTCACCGCCTATCGTCAACGTCCCATGTGTGTGGTTCTTCCTGAAACAACTGCGCAGGTTCAGCAGGTTTTACAAATTTGTTATCGACTCGGTGTGCCCGTTGTTGCCAGAGGCGCTGGAACGGGCTTGTCGGGTGGGGCCATGCCCCATTCGCAAGGCATTACCCTGTCATTGGCCAAATTCAATCGCATCCTTCAAATGGACGCCCACTCGCGCACAGCGGTGGTTCAATGCGGTGTGCGCAACTTAGCCATCAGTGAAGCCGCTTCTTCTTTGGGTTTGTATTACGCACCCGATCCATCGAGTCAAATTGCTTGCACCATTGGCGGTAATGTCGCGGAAAATTCTGGCGGCGTTCACTGTCTCAAATATGGACTCACACTGCACAACGTCCTCAAAATTTCTGGCTTCACCATTGAGGGTGAGCCCATTGAGTTGGGTGGCGACGCGCTTGACGCACCCGGTTTGGATTTGTTGCCATTGGTTGTTGGCTCCGAAGGCATGCTGGCTATCACCACCGAAGTCACCGTCAAACTCACACCCAAACCGCAACTCGCACGTTGCATCATGGCAAGTTTTGATGATCTACAAAAAGCAGGCGACGCAGTGGCGCAAGTGATTGCATCGGGTATTATTCCTGCGGGCCTCGAAATGATGGACAAGCCCATGACGGCGGCAGTTGAAGATTTTGTACATGCGGGTTACGACCTCACTGCAGAAGCAATCTTGTTATGCGAATCCGATGGAACGTCCGAAGAAGTGGAAGAAGAAATTGGTCGAATGATTGCTGTGTTGCGTCAAAGTGGCGCGACCGCCATCTCCGTGAGCAACAACGAGGCCGAACGACTCAAATTTTGGAGCGGAAGAAAAAATGCATTTCCTGCCAGCGGGCGCATGAGCCCCGACTACATGTGCATGGACTCCACCATTCCTCGCAAACGATTAGCGGATATCTTGCTTGCTATTGCAGAGATGGAAAAAAAATATCAACTGCGTTGCGCCAATGTTTTCCATGCGGGTGATGGCAACTTACATCCGCTCATCTTGTTTGATGCCAACGATCCAGATCAACTGCATCGCGCCGAATTATTTGGTGCTGATATTTTAGAAACCAGCGTGGTTATGGGTGGCACGGTTACGGGTGAGCACGGTGTGGGCATTGAAAAACTCAACAGCATGTGCGTGCAATTTTCTGAACACGAGAACGAGCAAATGTTTGCAATCAAACGCGCCTTTGATAGCAAGGGCTTGCTCAATCCTGGCAAAGTGATTCCCACCCTTCAACGCTGCGCAGAATACGGCAAGATGTTGGTTCGTGGCGGTCAAATATCTCACCCGAATATCGAGCGTTTTTAAGCGACGTCTCGTCGACCAAACAAAGCGGTACCCACACGCACCATGGTCGCGCCCGCGTGAATCGCCGCTTCTAAATCTGTGGTCATACCCATCGACAACGTATCAAATTTTTGTAGTGATAACGGCGATTTCAATTCATCAAATAATTTTTTGGTTTGTTGATGAACATGCAATTGCAATTCATAAGTGTCGGCGGGTTCAGGTATGGTCATCAAACCTCTTAATTGAAGTTGCGGCAATTGCATCACCGCTTGAGCCAATGCTAAAACTTCATCCGGGGCAATGCCTGATTTGCTTGCACCTCCATCGACATTGACTTGCAAACAAACCTGCAACGGTTTAAGACCCAAAGGGCGTTGCTCGCTCAAACGTTGTGCAATTTTGAGTCGATCGATGCTGTGCACCCAATCAAAATTTTCTGCAACCCATTTTGTTTTATTGCTTTGAATCGGACCAATGCAATGCCACACCAACAACGGGTTGGTGGGTTTGAGTGAAATTATTTTTTCAACGCCTTCTTGAATATAGTTTTCTCCAAAATCAATTTGACCGCCTTGCGCCATAGCTTGAACATCTTGCGCAGGAAATTTTTTGGAGACGGCGAGCAAGCAGACCGTATCTGCTGGCCGACCGCAATCGCGGGTTGCTTTAGCAATGCGCTGGCGCACGGCATCTAAATTGGATAGTAAAGATTGCATCATCTTGACACTGTACACAAAATGCACGCGATTACGACTTCTTTTTGAGGTCTTTTGATGCGCGCTACAAGCAATTAACGCTTTTCACAATTATGATTCTGTTTTTATCATCACATAGATTACACACACCATGTCACGCACCAAACCCAAAACCTACGAATCCAGTACCCCCACCAACGTCGCCTTTATTGGATTGGGCGTGATGGGTTACCCCATGGCCGGTCACTTGGCTTTGGCGGGTCATTCAGTCACCGTATACAACCGCAACGCAGCCAAGTCCAAAGAGTGGTGCGCCGAGTTTGCCAGCACCAACAAGCCCCGCTCTGAGTCCACGCCCAAGCAGGCTGCGAGTCAAGCCGATATTATTTTTTGCTGCGTCGGTAATGATGACGATTTGCGGTCGGTTATTTTTGGACCTGATGGCGCTCTTGCTGGCATGAAAGCAGGCGCCACTTTGGTGGATCACACCACCGCATCGGCCAATGTCGCTCGCGAAATTTACCAAGCCGCCAGAAAAGCAGGCATTCACTTCATTGATGCGCCTGTGTCAGGTGGCGAAGCAGGCGCACAAAATGGTTTGCTCACTGTGATGTGCGGTGGCGACGCGACTGTATTTGAAAAAGTAAAGCCAATTGCCATGTCGTTTTCACGCGCATTCACACTCATGGGTGAATCAGGTGCAGGTCAACTCACCAAAATGGTCAACCAAATTTGTATTGCTGGCTTGGTCCAAGGCTTAAGCGAAGGCATTGCATTTGGCATGCAAGCAGGGCTTGACGTTAATTTGGTTTTAGATGTGATTGGCAAAGGCGCTGCACAAAGCTGGCAAATGGATAACCGTGGCAAAACTATGGTGGCTGATCAATTTAATTTTGGATTTGCCGTCGATTGGATGCGCAAAGACTTAGGTTTGGTGATAGACGAAGCCAAACGCAACGGTGCACGCTTACCCGTTACAGCATTGGTCGATCAGTTTTATGCCGACGTACAAAAATTGGGAGGCAGTCGATGGGATACATCGAGCCTCATTAAACGTCTGCGTTAATTTGTAACAGGATTATTTTTTGTCTTTGGCATCTGTCGATGCCTCGGGCTTGGGTTGAGTTGGCAACACACTGCGCAACTCTTCTTCGGAAATAATTTCAAAAAAACGAACCACTCGAGCAACACCGCCAATGGTTCGTGTCATATCGGTAACGCTATTGGCTTCGCGTTGAGTCACGCGTCCCATCAAATACACATTGCTTCTTTCAACAACAACTTTGAAAGAGCTTGCGAATAAATCTTTGCTATCAACAAGAGAGGCAATCACCTTCCCTTTGATAAAGGCATCTTTTGATTTTTCGTTGAGTGATGAGGATGGTTGAATCGCGAGTTCGTTTAATACCGATTTGACATTTTCGATGCGCTCTGCAATTTGAGCGGCGGCGGCGCGATCTTTTTCATTGGCCACTTCGCCAGTGAGCAACACTTGTCGGTTGTAACTGTTGACAGAGACATTGGCTCGCTCGCCAAAATGCGCACGCATTCTGGAGTTGCCTCTAAGCTCGATCCCTTCGTCTTCAACGATGGCGCCAGATGTTCGGCGATCGGTGGCCACCATCACAGTGCCCATCATGGAGCCAAACATCAGAGGTGCACATGCACTCATCAAACTTGATGCCAACACCAAACTTAAACTTAAAAACACGAAACGACTTTTCATAATGGGCTTTCTTGTTCACCTAACAATTGACTATCAACACCATCGCACAAACAATGAACGACTAGGACATGAACTTCTTTGATGCGTGCACTTCGAACATGTGGAACACAAATATGCACATCGGTTTCGCGCAACAGTCCCGCTATTTTGCCACCACCTTTGCCTGTTAAACCGACAACAGTCATATCTCTTTCGTGGGCGGCGTCAATGGCACTCATCACATTGAGCGCATTGCCGTCATTGGAGATGGCCAAAAGAACATCGCCAGCTTGACCCAAAGCACGCACCTGTTTACTAAAGACATGCTCAAAATCAAAGTCGTGGGCCACCGCTGTTAAAAGAGCGCTGTCAGCATTAAGTGCAATAGCGGCCAATTCGGGGCGATCTCTTTCAAATCGACCCACAAATTGAGTTGCAAAATTTTGTGCCTCGGTGGCGGAGCCGCCATTTCCGCAGGCCAACACTTTGCCGTCACTGGTGACGCTGGCCAAAATGGCTTGAACAGCTTGCGCAATCGGCTTGCTCAAGGTTTGAGCCGATTGGTATTTGAGATCTGCACTGTCAATAAAGTGCTGTTCGATTTGTTGCTCTAGCATGCCTGCATGATACCGCCTGTTACACAGAGGACGCTTCAAAGGCGTGGCGAATCCATTGAATTTTGCCTGCATCAATACAAACTGCGTCAAACCTGCAGGCAGGTTGAATGGCTTTTTGCATCAAATAAAAGCGTACCGCAAAAATGATTTTTTGTTGCTTGCGCCAATTGATACTCGCACCTGCCCCGCCATGTGACAATGAACTTCTTTGTCGAACTTCAACAAATAGAACGCAATTGTTGGGGTCTTTGACAATCAAATCGATCTCGCCCCGCCTCTTCCTGGTGTTCGATAATTGCGCATCAACAACTCGCAGCCCTGCTTTTGGAAATAAGACCGCGCCATGTTTTCCTATTCGTATCCCAATTGTTTGATGGTTTTTTTGTGGGCTGCATCAGCCATTGATACTGAGGGGTTCACAATCGGACCTTATGAAGGAAATGTTTGATGTCACGCTTTGAACAAGCACTCGCCGCCTCACACGCCGCCACAGCATCGCAAGATCATCCCTCCTCTTGCCTGTATGTGGTTGCAACACCCATTGGCAATATGGCCGACATGAGTTTGCGGGCCTTGCATGTACTGAGTTTGGCCGACACATTGGCTTGTGAAGACACCCGACACAGCCAAACTTTGTTGCGGTTGTATGGCATAGAAAAACCTGCGCATGCATGGCTTGCATTGCATCAACACAACGAAGCGCAAGCGTCTCAAGAAGTGATTGTCCGACTTCGTCAGGGGCAGCGTGCGGTTTATTTAAGTGATGCAGGCACACCCGCGATCAGCGACCCAGGTGCTCGATTAGTGAATGCCGTTCAAGCCAACCAACTGCGTTGCATACCCATACCAGGCTCCAGCAGTGTGACTTGTTTGCTCAGTGTGAGCGGACTTGCTGGCGACGGTCAATTTGTATTTAGAGGATTTTTATCATCTAAGTCTGCAGAACGTCAACAATCGATTTTAGAAATTGCGCAAGACGCGCGTGCGCAAGTTATTCTGGAAGCTCCGCATCGCATTGTTGCATTAGCCAAAGATTTAGCCTCTCTTGATCAACGACTCATCACCATTGGGCGAGAATTGACCAAACAATTTGAACAAATACATCAGCTCAGCGCCATTGATTTGCCCGCCTGGCTGTCAAAAAGCGAAAGTCATACTCGCGGTGAATTTGCATTGGTGATCCATCCCATGAACCTTTTAAATAACAGCTTGGCATCGGCTGAAAGAATTTTGGATTTGTTACTCAAGGAATTGCCACTCAAAACTGCTGTTCAACTAACGTCTGAAATCACAGGCGAGGCACGCAATTCTTTGTATGAATTGGCTCTTAAAAAACGCGGGGCCTCAGAGGCTTAAAAATGCCTTTAGCGTGTGAGCTTTGAACTTGGTGCGGCTGGCGGGGATCGAACCCACGACCCTTGGCTTCGGAGGCCAATACTCTATCCACTGAGCTACAGCCGCGCATCAAGAGCTAATTGTAGGCTCTGAGTGCGGGCTTAAGGGGATTGTCAGACTCTAGCAAGTCAAATTGTCCTGCGTATTGGCTATAATTGAATATTGCATTCGACATACCCAAATAGCTGAGGATTTCATGAGCGAACATCACGAAGAAGACCACACTGGCCCCATCAAAACGCCCAAGCAATTGTTGCTCGCGGTCTTCTATTCATTTGTTGTACCCGTCTTTGTCATCATTGGTTTGGTGTATTACGTTACATCGGCCAATAAGCCTGCCGCTGGATCAAGCAATACGCCCGAGTCTATTGCTAACAGAATTCAAAAGGTTGGCGCTTTAGAAATTCGCGACGCCAATCGCGCGCTCAAATCTGGCGAAGAAGTTTTTAAAGCCCAATGCACTGCATGTCACACATCGGGGGCTGCAGGCGCACCAAAGTTTGGTGATACAGGCGCATGGGGCGCTCGTATCAAGTTAGGGTATGACACATTGCTCACCTCGGCCCTCAAAGGCAAAGGCGCCATGGGAGCACAAGGTGGCGGTGATTTTGATGATGTAGAAGTTGGTCGCGCAGTCGTTTATATGACCAACGCTGCGGGTTCAAAATTTGCAGAACCCAAAAAAGCAGAAGTCAAATAATTTAAATTAAATCTATCGCGCTAGGCCATTAAAAACTGGTTTTGGGAATTTTGATATTTGCATCCTCAAAGGGTAGTAAAACCTCAAAATGTTGGCATGATTTGCGTTGAGCCTGATAGGGGCGGGTGATGCCGCTTCAACAACTGTAGGCACATCAGGAACTTTTGCATCTGCTTGTGTGGCTTGACTTGCTGTTGGAGTATTTGAAATTGCAGGCGCATGCGCCACAGACGATTTAACTTTATTAACTTGCATCTAATTCCCCCCAATAAGCCTCCAATCAATAGAAGGCTGGTATTGCTTAGTGGCGTTTACGAACAAAAAAGTTCGATTTTTATAAAACAGTTTTTTTCATCCATTGAGCTGCATATCGCTTCTATTTTGTCCGCTCCTGCATCTTGTATCTTTATATTTTTTGTTACTTCATCTGTCTTGTTGTTTTTCTTTTTTTCTTTTTTCTTTTTTCCTCTTTCTTTTGTATTTCTTCTTTTATAAATTTAGTAATTTTTGTAAAGTCTTTTCCAAAAAAATAGTCCGTGTTTCTTAAATTCATCCATTAAATTGGATTGATCCAATGATTTAATGATGTTCTATCATTTTTTTTCTATAAAATTATTCTCTATTAAATATTCAGCTACAGTTTTAATACTGCCGCGTACTTCCACCCTATGCATTGTAAGAGTGTTGTATCGTGATGCATATATATCTCCACAAGTTGCCATTTTATTTTCCCTTTGATGAGTCAATAGACTCGTTAAATAATGAAGTTTGGGCTCAGAACGAATGCATATATTTACTACACAAAATTATGCCCAATAAATTTTGCATACCTGCTGCAACGGGGCTTCTACCAAAAAAAGATCATTGATTTTGTTGTTGTTTTCCATTGCCAAATTTATTTATTATTTTTAACGTTTATTTTCTTTTGGACTCTTCACGAACCCAAACTGCCCCTCAATCATTTCGCCGCTAATTTCTATTGGCTTCCATCTATTTTCTTCTATAGCCGCAGATGCATGCCACATATCTTGAGTGTGCACCAAACCGACTCCAAGGTTTGTTAACAAATACAACATTCCTTTCTCATCAATAAAACTATTTATCACCACAGCATCGATTTTTGTATGACTGCTTACTGAAAAATTTTCTGCCACACGCCATATCCATGGCGTGACTTCTAACTCCACAAAAACTCTTTGCGGGCCATTTTGAAAAAACCATCGGCCATCTTCATCGGCCATGTAATTACGTTCGATGAATTGAATTAGCTTTTCGTGCGTAAGTTTGGAACCTTTGCTTTGAATAAAATTACCCATGGCCTGAACACGATCATCTCGCATATACCAGTGGCCACGCGCGTCCAAGCCCAGCCATCCTGTACAGGCGGGGACGTTGGGCCATTTGGCCATGGCTTGTTGAACAATGTCATCCATATATTTTTAAATGCTTTGAAACCATCGCATTACTGCTTGCGGCATAGCTAAAACATCGCCTGCAAATTCACCTTGTACAAAACCCACATGTCCGCCCGTGCGCGGTTGCCACAACTCAACATCTTGACTCACTTCTTGTACCTTTGGCAAGCTATGCGCGGGTATGAATGGATCGTTTTTTGCATGAATCACCAAACTGGGCAAAACTATATTGTGCATGTGTGGCTTAGCGGATGCTTTTGTCCAATAGTCTTGCGTATTTTTATAACCATGCAACGGTGCTGTAAATACATTGTCAAAGTCGTACAAATCTTTTGCGCGCATCAATTGTTCACGATCAAATAAATTGGGAAATTGTTTGAGTTTTTGTAATGCGCGTGGCTTCATGGTCCGCAAAAACCACGGTGTGTATATATACCTGTTGATGCCTTGGCCAATCGCCTGGCCGCTACTGTACAAATCCAAGGGTGAGCACACCGCACTTGCACCTCTCAGATATTGATGTGCGCTTGCACCCGACTCTTGCACCCATCGCATCAAAGCGTTTCCTCCTAATGAAATACCCACCGCATATTTAGGGCCGGCATGGTGGTGGTGTATTTGTTCCATCATCCAATGTATTTCTTGGTAATCGCCCGAGTGATAGGCGCGAGGTGCCAAATTGATTTCGCCACCACATCCTCTGAAATGCACAACTGCTATTTGCCACTGTTGTAGTTGTGCGATATGCGCAAATGCTTTGGCGTAGTGGCTTTGAGACGAACCTTCTAAACCATGAAACAAAATTAACAATGGACTACTTTTATTACTGTTATCTAACCAATCCACATCAATGAAGTCTTGGTCAGGTGTTATCCATCTTTGCCTGCGCCATGCAATGCTACTCAATCCAGTTTTTGCAAACAACGACGCGTGAATGGTTTGTAAATGGCCGCCCGGTAACCATCGCGGCGCTTGGTAATCCCACTGATTCAATGCAGAACGGGCGGGCTTTGCGCCGCTTCGTGAATTTCTTTGGCGCTACCAGGCGTTGCGTGATGGGCCACGAGTCGCCAACCTTGTGGTGTGCGTTGATACACATTTGTTGCAATGACAAAGGCCACTTGTTTACCTTCTGGAATTGGAATTTCAATTCTTTCGATGAGGTTGTGCATGGCACTGGTGAGCGACTCCACTTTATGGACGCGTTCGGGTTGTGCCGCAATGACGCCATTGGTAAACATGCTTTCAAACGAAGCTTTGATCGCGTCAGCACCGATGATTCGCGGACCACCTGGATGCACACAAACTATTTCTTCGTCGTCAGACCAACACGACATGAGTTTATCGATATCGCCTTTTTGTAAGGCTTCGTAAAACATGGCTTCAATTTCGTCTGGAGATCCGCCAAGTGTTGCGGCTCTAAATTTGGCTTTGGTCATGGTGTGGATTGTTCCTCTATCTGCAAAAAATAAAAACCCCGTCAGTTTCCTGTCGGGGTTTGATTGCTTGGGTGAATTCCACTTACTTTTTACTGCGATATCTGCGCAATGCGGCCAACTCTGCAACCAATACAGAAAGTTCTGTTTGCGTTTTGGCCAAGTCCATTTCGCCTGTTGCGTTTTTGAGCGCCTCTTCTGCGCGTTGTTTGGCTTCGTTGGCTTTTTCCTCGTCCAAATCTTCGCCACGCACTGCCGTGTCTGATAACACTGTGACGCGATCGGGTTGTACTTCAAGAATGCCGCCCGCAACAAATACAAATTCTTCTGTTCCATCTGCAGCTTGTATGCGAACGGATCCTGGGCGAATACGCGTGATGAGTGGCGTGTGGCGTGGATAAATGCCAAGCTCGCCTTCTTCTCCAGGTAGAGCCACAAATTTGGCTTCACCCGAGAAGATCAGCGCTTCTGCACTGACCACATCAACATGAATGGTGCTCATGGTGTTGCCTTAAATTTTCTTGGCTTTTTCGAATGCTTCGTCAATGGTGCCAACCATGTAGAAAGCTTGCTCGGGCAAGTGATCGCACTCACCGCTTGCAATCATCTTGAAGCCGCGAATGGTTTCTGCCAATGAAACGTATTTGCCTGCTGTGCCTGTGAACACTTCAGCAACGTGGAAAGGCTGTGACAAGAAGCGTTGAATTTTACGAGCGCGAGCAACGGTGAGTTTGTCTTCGGGAGCCAACTCGTCCATACCCAAAATCGCAATGATGTCGCGCAATTCTTTGTAACGTTGCAATGTGCCTTGAACTGCACGCGCTGTGTGATAGTGCTCTTCACCTACAACCAATGGGTCCAGCTGACGGCTGGTGGAGTCCAACGGATCCACCGCTGGGTAGATTCCCAAAGAAGCGATGTCGCGGCTCAACACAACGGTGGAGTCCAAGTGAGCAAATGTTGTTGCTGGTGACGGGTCGGTCAAGTCATCGGCTGGCACATAAACGGCTTGAATCGAAGTGATGGAACCCACTTTGGTAGAGGTAATACGCTCTTGCAAACGACCCATTTCTTCGGCCAATGTAGGCTGGTAACCCACCGCTGAAGGCATACGACCCAACAACGCAGATACTTCGGTACCCGCCAATGTGTAGCGATAGATGTTGTCCACGAAAAACAACACGTCTTTTCCTTCGTCACGGAATGATTCGGCGATGGTGAGACCTGTGAGCGCAACGCGCAAACGGTTACCTGGAGGCTCATTCATCTGACCGTAAACCATAGCTACCTTTGATTCACCAAGGTTCTCGAGGTTGACAACGCCTGAGTCTGCCATCTCGTGATAGAAGTCGTTACCTTCACGTGTACGCTCACCCACACCCGCAAACACGGACAAGCCGCTGTGCGCTTTAGCAATGTTGTTAATGAGTTCCATCATGTTGACAGTTTTGCCCACACCCGCACCACCGAACAAGCCAACCTTACCGCCTTTGGCGAAAGGACAAACCAAGTCAATCACCTTAATGCCTGTTTCGAGCAGTTCTTGTGAAGGAGAGAGCTCGTCGTATGCAGGTGCTTTGCGATGGATCGATGCTGTTTGTGTTTGATCAACAGGTCCGCGCTCGTCAATAGGTGCGCCCAACACGTCCATGATTCGACCTAGGGTTGCTTTGCCGACAGGCACTGTGATGGCTGCACCAGTGTTGGTGACCATGATGCCGCGACGCAAACCATCGGATGTTCCCAACGCAATGGTACGAACAACACCATCGCCCAATTGTTGTTGCACTTCGAGTGTGAGTGCAGAGCCTTCGAGCTTGAGCGCGTCGTAAATTTTGGGCATGCGGTCGCGTGGAAATTCCACGTCCACAACGGCACCAATACATTGAACAATTTTGCCTTGAACGCCTACGTTCGCTTGATTAACTTGAGCCATTTCTTGTTTGCTCCAAAAATAAATGCTGGGTTACACCGCCGCCGCGCCAGCCACGATCTCAGAGAGTTCTTTCGTGATGGCTGCTTGACGGGTCTTGTTGTAGATGAGTTTGAGTTCGGCAATGACATTGCCTGCGTTGTCTGTGGCTGATTTCATCGCCACCATCCGTGCAGATTGCTCAGACGCCATGTTTTCTGCGACAGCTTGGTAAACCAATGCGTCCACATAACGATCGAGTAAATCATCAATCACACTTTTTGCATCGGGCTCATAGATGTAATCCCAACTGCCCACTGCGTGGTGTGTTTTGAGAACATCTGCCGACAAGGGCAAGAGCTGTTCAATCACAGGTTCTTGCTTCATGGTGTTGATGAATTTGGTGTAGCAAAGAAAAACAGAATTGATTTTGCCATCCGTATACGCATCAAACATGACCTTGATAGGGCCAATGATTTTGTCTAAGTGTGGTGTGTCGCCCAACTGCGTTACTTGTGCAATGACTGGAATGTTGGAACGATTCATAAAGCCCAAACCTTTGTTGCCAATTGCAACTGCTTGTGCAGACATGCCTTCTGTATTTTCTTCACGCAATTTGTGTGTGAGTGCGCGCAACACATTGGTGTTGAGACCCCCACACAAACCTTTGTCAGTGGTGACCACAATGTAGCCAATGGATTTGGCATCATTGATTTCCATAAATGGATGCACGTACTCAGGATTGGCTTTGCCCAAATTGGAAGCAATCTGTTTGATTTTTTCTGCATACGGACGCGCCGCACGCATACGGTCTTGCGCCTTACGCATTTTGGACGCAGCCACCATTTCCATGGCCTTGGTGATTTTCTTGGTGTTTTCTACCGATTTGATCTTGCCGCGTATTTCTTTACCTGCTGCCATACATGGCTCCTTGAATGGTCAGGTCAAGCAAAAGTTTTTTTGAACGCTGCAACTGCGGCGGTCAATTCGGTTTCTGCATCTTTATCCATGGCTTTATCGGCCTCGAGTTTAGATATCAGAGTGGCGTGCTTGTCTTTAAGATAGGAGTGGAGTCCGGCTTCGAATGCCAACACTTTGTTAACAGCGATGTCGTCTACATAACCTTTGTTGACTGCAAACAATGTGGCGCCCATCATGCTTATTGACAAGGGGCTGTATTGCGCTTGCTTGAGCAACTCAGTAACGCGTGCACCGCGATCGAGTTGTTTGCGAGTCGATTCATCTAAGTCGGAGGCAAATTGAGCAAACGCAGCGAGTTCGCGGTATTGCGCTAAGTCGGTACGAATACCACCCGAGAGGTTTTTGACCAATTTGGTTTGCGCTGCACCACCCACGCGAGAAACAGAAATACCTGCGTTAATGGCGGGACGAATACCAGCGTTGAACAAAGATGTTTCTAAAAAGATTTGACCGTCTGTGATTGAAATCACGTTGGTTGGCACGAACGCAGAAACGTCACCCGCTTGCGTTTCAATGATCGGCAATGCGGTGAGTGAACCGGTTTTGCCTTTGACTTCACCTTTGGTGAAGTGCTCGACATAATCTGCATTAACGCGCGCTGCACGCTCGAGCAAACGGCTGTGCAAATAAAACACGTCGCCAGGATAGGCTTCGCGGCCTGGAGGGCGACGCAACAGCAATGACACTTGGCGATAGGCAACGGCTTGCTTAGATAAGTCGTCATAAATAATGAGCGCGTCTTGTCCGCGATCGCGGAAATATTCACCCATGGTGCAGCCCGAATACGCAGACACGTATTGCATCGCAGCTGACTCAGATGCAGAAGCCGCAACCACAATGGTGTAGTCCATTGCGCCAGCTTGTTCAAGCGAGCGAACCACGTTTTTGATGGAAGATGCTTTTTGTCCAATAGCAACATAAATACAGGTCATGTGTTGACCTTTTTGATTGATGATGGCATCAATCGCAACAGCTGTTTTACCTGTTTGACGATCGCCAATGATCAATTCGCGCTGACCACGTCCCACAGGAACCATCGAGTCGATGGACTTGAGACCCGTTTGCATCGGCTGGCTAACAGATTGACGCGCGATCACACCAGGGGCAACTTTTTCAATCACGTCGGTCATTTTTGCATTGATAGGGCCTTTGCCGTCGATGGGTTGACCCAATGCATTGACCACGCGACCAATGAGTTCGGGGCCAACAGGCACTTCAAGAATACGTCCTGTGCATTTGACAATGTCACCCTCGGAAATATGTTCGTATTCACCCAAAATAACGGAGCCAACGGAATCACGCTCAAGATTGAGCGCCAAACCAAAGGTGTTATTGGGAAACTCCAACATCTCGCCTTGCATGACGTCACTCAAACCGTGAATACGACAAATTCCATCGCTCACGGAGATGACTGTTCCTTGGTTGCGAACGTTAGCACTGGGTGCCAAACCTTCGATACGGCTTTTGATCAGTTCTGAAATTTCTGCGGGATTGAGTTGCATGACTCTTTCCTTCTTCCTTTAATTGGCCAAGCACTTGAGCGACATGCTCAAGTGGTCAGCGCCACTTTCATATGTTCGAGGCGGGATTTGACGGAGGTATCGAGTACCTCGTCGCCCACCACAACGCGTATGCCTCCAATGAGTTGTGACTCCAACTCAACCGTGACATTTAACTTGCGACCAAAGCGTTTTTCAAGCACTTCTTTGGTTTGCGCCAAAACAGACGCATCCATGGGAAAAGCACTATAAATAACAGCTTCAGACTGCCCTTTTTCTGCGTTGTTAAGCGCGTGAAAAAGTTCTGCAATTTGAGACAACACCGAAATGCGATTGTTATCAATAACGGCATGCAAAAAATTGACGGCCTGCGGCGGCAAATTGGATTTAGCAACCTTGGATACCACATCAAAAACTTGATTGGCGGTGACCTTGGGGCTGTCAGCAAACTGCAAAAGCTGTGGGTCTCCAGCAATGACAGAAAGCTCGTCAAGCCAAGCGGCTGTTACGTCATGTTGGCCAGCGGTGGCCTTGAACAACGCTTCAGCGTAAGGGCGTGCAATGGTGGCGAGTTCGGCCATGTATTTCTCTTAGAGTTCGGTTTTGAGCCGACCTAATAGGTCTGCATGAACGCTGGCATTGACCTCTTTACGAAGAATTTGCTCAGCGCCTTTGACTGCCAACACGGCCACTTGCTCGCGCAAAGTTTCGCGTGCTTTGACCATTTGTTGCGCGGCTTCTGCTTGAGCAGCTGCAATGATTTTGTTGGCTTCGACCGTGGCATGACCCTTGGCTTCATCAATCATGGCCTGCGCTCTGCGCTCTGCATCGGCCAATAATTGAGAAGAGTCATTGCGCGTTTTGGCCAACTCCATCTCGACATGCTTTTGTGCTTTGGAGAGCTCGACCTTGGCGTGCTCTGCAGCGGCCAAGCCATGTGCGATTTTTTCAGTCCGCTCGTCCAAGGCTGATGCAATAGGTGGCCACACGAATCTCATCGTGAACCAAACCAAGATTGCAAAAACGATGGCCTGTATGAACAGGGTTGCGTTAATACTCACGACTACACCTTTCTATAGGTAGTTGCTGGATTACTTAAGAACGAAGGGGTTTGCAAATGCAAACATCATCGCAATCCCAACACCGATCAAGAAAGCAGCGTCAATAAGACCTGCCAACAAGAACATTTTGGTTTGCAATTCGTTCATCAATTCGGGTTGACGGGCGGCAGACTCAAGGTATTTGCTACCCATGATGCCGATACCAATACAAGCACCGAAAGCGCCCAAGCCAATGATCAAGCCAGCGGCCAGTGCTACAAAACCAAGTACGTGTTCCATGTGAAGCTCCTAGGAAAAAAATGGAAGGTTAAGGAAAAGAAAACTCAATGCGCATCGTGCGCTTGACCCACATACACCAATGTCAACATCATGAAGATGAAGGCCTGCAATGTGATGATCAAAATGTGGAATATGGCCCAAATGGAACCGACGATGACGTGACCAATGGGCAACAACACGCCCGGTAATGTTGCCGCTGCTGCGCCGCCCATGAGTGCAATCAACATGAAGACGAGCTCACCCGCATACATATTGCCAAAAAGTCGCATGCCATGAGAAACAGTTTTGGCTGCAAACTCAATGAGCTGCATCACAAAGTTGATGGGCCACAAAATAGGATGCGAGCCAAATGGAGCACAAAACAATTCGTGCACCCAGCCGCCAATGCCTTTGATTTTGATATTATAAAAAATACATACCAACAAAACAGAGGAAGATAAACCCAATGTGGATGACAAATCAGCAGACGGCACAACTCTCATGTAAGCGTGATGGGGGTCTTGTCTTGTAGCGCCGTAATAAAGTTCCCACAACTTAGGAAATAAGTCGACGGGTAATAAGTCCATGGCGTTCATGAGGAAAATCCAAACAAACACCGTGAGCGCCAAAGGCGCAACTAATTTTCTGCTCTCTGCGTTGTGAACAATTCCCTTGGCCTGCGTGTCGACCATTTCGACCAAAATTTCGACTGCCGCTTGAAAGCGACCGGGCGCGCCCGCATGCGCTGTTTTTGCTACGCGCCAAAGGAAAAAAGAGGTAATGATGCCCAGCGTAATGGACCAAAAAATTGAATCGAGGTTGTAAACTGAAAGGTCAATGATGCCGTCCATCGGCTTGTTTTGCAGATGGGTCAGGTGGTGAACGATGTATTCACCAGCGGTTGGCGTAGCGTGTTCAGTAGACATGATTAATTCTGTTTCGTTTCAACTTTGGGGTGGAACACTCGCCTCCAAGCCAGCGCCATCCAATACACCTTTAGCGTTACAACCAAGCCCGTCAACAAGGCAGGCCAACTCAAATCTGAAATCATCTTGGGTGCCAGCATCAGCATGGCTGCGGTGAGTATCAACTTGACACCTTCCCACACCAAGAATCCGATGGCCTGGGCCAAGGGATGAATGTGATTGACTTTGGAAGCCAATCCCCTCGCAAAGAGCGCCGCAGGCAAAGCCACAGCCAAAGAACCGTAAAACGCTGAAATGGCAACTGTTGAACGCTGTGTAAAGACGCCGGCGACCAGGGCCACCAACAATCCAACCAGCAACTGCGCTCCAACTACCCGCCATACGGACAAATGGGGATTTTTTTTCCTCAAAGCCTGTGCTTGCACAGCCGTAAGAGGCTGAAAATCTTCAGAATCTGACTCTTCTTGACTGATAATGACAGGTTGTATTGTGGCCATGATTCTTGACGCGCAGGTTACATCTATCGGTTTCAGCAAAGCCTGCTATTCTAATTGAAAATAAAACGCCTTTTCCAAGCTGCAGAAAAAACCCATTGTTCGTCGGATAATCGGGGCATGAACAATATTCCTTCTACCCCCTGCTACCTCAACGGCGAATTCATGTCTCTTAACGAAGCTCGCATACCCGTGATGGACCGTGGCTTTATTTTTGGCGACGGCCTGTACGAAGTGGTTCCTATTTATGGAGGACGTCCGTTTCGTTTTGATGGACATATGGCGCGCTTGGAGCGGTCGCTCAAAGAAATGCGAATTGCCAATCCACACAGCCGTGATCAATGGTTGGCCATGGTCAATCAATTGGCTCAGTTATTAGCCGAGCAACAAGGCCAAGGTGCATCACACATGGATCAAATTTTTTATTTGCAAATCACGCGAGGCGTTGCTCCCCGTGATCATGCGATGCCCACCAACATCACGCCCACTGTTTTTGCCATGGTACAAGTACTTAAGCCGATTGCTGCAGATGTACGAAACAAAGGCGTGGCCTGTGTGAGCGCTGAAGATTTTCGATGGGGAAAAGCGCATATCAAAAGCACGAGTTTGCTCGGCGCAGTTTTTTCTAGACAAATCAGTGCTGACGTTGGTGCAACAGAAACCATTATGTTTAGAGGCGACTTTTTGAGTGAAGCGGCCGCTAGCAACGTGTGGGTGGTTAAAAACGGCACGCTGATTGGTGCGATCAACAATCATTTGGTTCTTGAAGGCGTGCGTTATGGTTTGATTGAAACCTTGTGTGAGCAAGCGGGCATTGCATTTGAATTGCGCAACGTGCATCGCAATGAGGTCTTTGATGCCGATGAATTGATTTTGTCTTCTGCCACCAAAGAAATATTGGCGATTACCACTTTAGATAACAAGCCCGTTGGACGCGGAGCAACATCTTCCAAGCCAGGCCCCATTTATCAAAAATTATTTGCGCTTTATCAAGAAGCCAAAAAGGCTTGACGCGTGTCGAACAATCCCATTCCTCCTGAAGAGTCACTCATTACCTACCCTTGTGATTTTCCGATCAAGGTGATGGGCTTGAATGTGGATGGTTTCGTCACAGCGATCAGCCACATTGCACGTAAATTTGATCCTGCGTTTGATGCGGGCACTTTGGAGTTGCGAGACAGCAGTAGCGGAAAATATTTGGGTCTAACCATCACCATTCATGCAACCAGTCGCGAGCAACTCGATGAGTTGTATCGAACCTTGTCAACACACCCGATGGTGAAGGTTGTTTTGTGATTCAAACGTTTTGGCGTGGTTGTGTGCCTTATGCGTCTTGTTATCAAGAGATGCAAAATTTTACCGATCAAAGAAATGAAAACACAGTTGATGAGTTGTGGATGTGCGAGCATCCCCGCGTTTTTACGCAAGGACTTGCAGGCAAGCCCGATCATTTGTTAGCACCTGGCGATATTGATGTGATTCAAACCAATCGGGGTGGGCAAGTGACGTTTCATGGCCCTGGTCAAGTGGTGGCTTATCCACTTTTAGATTTGAGGCGCGCGGGTTATTTTGTCAAAGAATATGTGTATCGCTTAGAGGAATCGGTGATTAAAACTTTGCTTTATTTTGGCATCACGGGTCATCGCGTGGCGCGTGCGCCTGGTATTTATGTGAGACTCGATGACGCGTACGGTCACGCACTTTTGAATCAACGACCCGTGCAACAAACACTGCGTGACACAAAGACTCCCGACTTTACAGGGCTTGGGAAAATCGCGGCACTGGGTATTAAAGTAACACGCCACTGCACCTATCATGGGCTTTCACTCAATGTGGCGATGGATCTATCACCCTTTGAGCGTATCAACCCTTGTGGCTATGTCAGTTTGCCAAGCGTTGATCTTTCTACAATTGGGGTCTCGGTTGGCTGGCAAGAAGCGGCCGAGGTTTTGAACAGCAAATTAATTACTTACTTGGCGACTTAAGGCGACAGTACACATGAGTTCATCAGATCCACCCGTTGTGCGCGAAGCGCAAACACAAGAAAACTACAACCCCTTAGCCAAACAAAAAGCCGCGGCCAAGTTGTCGCGCATCCCCGTCAAGGTGGAACAAGGCGCGCCTGTTTTAAAAAAACCCGATTGGATTCGCGTCAAAGCGGGCTCGCCCTCCACACGTTTTTATGAAATCAAAGATATTTTACGCGCAAACAAATTGGTCACTGTTTGCGAAGAAGCGTCTTGCCCAAATATTGGCGAATGTTTTGGCAAAGGAACGGCAACGTTCATGATCATGGGCGACAAGTGCACGCGTCGTTGTCCCTTTTGTGATGTGGGTCATGGTAGGCCCGATCCGCTCGATGTGAACGAGCCCGACAATTTAGCCAAAACCATTGCTGCACTTCATTTGAAATATGTGGTGATTACGAGCGTGGATCGCGATGATTTGCGCGATGGTGGTGCTGGACATTTTGTCGCCTGCATTCAAAAAACACGTGAGTTTTCGCCGCACACACAAATTGAAGTGTTGGTGCCCGACTTTAGAGGTCGCGATGATCGTGCGTTAGAGATATTAAAAGCCGCGCCGCCCGACGTGATGAATCACAATTTGGAAACCATACCGCGTTTGTACAAAGAAGCAAGGCCGGGCAGCGATTATTTTTTTAGTTTGCAATTGCTCAAAAAATTCAAAGCCTTGTTTCCGCATGTGCCCACCAAAAGTGGTTTGATGGTGGGATTGGGCGAAACCGACGAAGAGATTTTGCAAACCATGCAAGACATGCGCTCGCACAACATTGACATGCTCACCATCGGACAATATTTGTCACCGAGCAGCAGTCATCTGCCTGTTCGTCGTTATGTGCATCCCGATACATTCAAGATGTTTGAAACGCGCGCGATAGAGATGGGCTTTAAACACGCGGCGGTGGGCGCCATGGTGAGGTCGAGTTATCACGCCGATGAGCAGGCCCATTTGGCGAGTCAAGACCGCCACTGACCCAATAATTTTTCCCATTGCGTTTGCGCTTTGCCGAGATTTTTTTCTTTGACGTGACCAAAGCCTTTGATCTGCTCGGGTACTCGTGCGATTTCATTAGCCAAGGCATGACGCTCGCTCGAATAAGTTTTTAATAGCTCTTCGATGATGGCTTTGTATTGAACAATGAGTGCGCGCTCGGACTGTCTTTCGTGCGTATAGCCAAACACATCCAAAAAAGTGCCGCGTAAAAATTTGAGTGTAGCCAACACTTGAAAGCCCGCGTGCATGGCGGGTCCAAATTTTTGTTTGATCAGTTCACCTTTGTCATTTTTTTGAGCGATGAGTGGCGGCGCCAAATGGTAGTTGACAGTGTAGTTGCCTTCAAACATTTGTTCAATGCGTTGACGAAAATCCGATTGCGTGTGCAAGCGTGCAACTTCGTATTCGTCTTTGTAAGCCATCACTTTAAACAGATTACTAGCAACTGCTGTTGCAAGCAAGGGCACTTTTGATTCAACGTGTTGCACAAACTGTAGGTATTGCTGCGAATAAGCATAGTTTTGATAGTCGCTTAAAAATTTCACGCGCATATCAATCATCGATTGCAATGTTTGTGATTTTTGAAAACGAATGACTTGCGCTGGCGTGAGCAAATGCATCACACGCGCCTCGTCATGCGCGCACCAGCGTCCCCATTCAAATGCGGTTTTGTTGGCTTCAATGGCAACGTTGTTGAGTTCGATTGCGCGCACGATGGACTCAAGACTCAGTGGTAACCATCCCTTTTGCCAAGCAAATCCTAAAATCATGGGGTTGATGTAAATGCTGTCTCCCATCAAATGGGTAGCGACAGTGTTGGCATCAAAACTACCCATGTTGGACGCGTTGCCCACTGCAAGCAACAAATCTTCTACGCATTGCTCGCTTGGATTGCGCCACGCGCCGTCTTGCACAAATGCAGCCGTGGGCGTGCTGTGCGCATTCATCGCCACATGCGTTCTGCCCGAGCGAATGCGCGACATGGTTTCTTTGCCCGCGGTCACAATGGGATCGCAGCCCAAAATTAAATCTGCTGCAGCGATTGACACACGTGTGGTGCGAATATCTATTTGCGAAGGGGCAATCAACACATGACTCCATGTTGCGCCGCCCTTTTGCGCCAAGCCTGCAGAGTCTTGTGTGACGATACCCAAGCCCTCGATGTGCGAGGCCATACCCAACAATTGGCCAATGGTGATGACGCCTGTGCCACCAACGCCTGCCACCACAATGCCGTAACCGCCTTGAGGGGCATTGCGAATATCAATCAATGCAGGTTGGGGCAACACACCCAATGAAGAAGGATGCACCACTTGCGCGCTTGTTTTTTTGCGCAACCTTCCGCCCTCAACAGTGACGAAGCTGGGACAAAAGCCTTTGACGCAACTTTGATCTTTGTTGCACGTGCTTTGATTGATTGTGCGCTTGCGGCCAAAATCAGTCTCGAGTGGCTCAACACTGATGCAATTGCTTGCACTGCTACAGTCACCACAACCTTCGCACACGAGTTCGTTGATCATCACGCGTACATCAGGGTCGACCATGGTGCCGCGTTTTCTGCGTCGACGTTTTTCTGTAGCGCATGTTTGATCGTAAATAATGACAGTGCAACCTTGGATCTCGCGCATTTGTCTTTGCACATGATCGAGCAAATCGCGATGCTCAATTTCAACGCTATCGGGTAATCCAACCGCGCCTTCGTACTTTTCGGGCTCATCGGTCACGATGATGATTTTTTTGGCGCCTTCACCCCGAATGCTTTGTGCAATTTGAATGACGCTGTGACCTTCGGGTCTTTCACCGACGGGTTGCCCACCTGTCATAGCAACTGCGTCGTTGTATAAAATTTTGTAAGTGACGTTAACGCCTGCGGCGACACTTTGTCGCACCGCCAAAATACCACTGTGAAAATAAGTACCGTCTCCAATATTGGCAAACATATGCTTGGTGTTGCTAAACGCTTGTTGCCCCACCCATGGCACGCCTTCGCCGCCCATTTGTGTAAATCCTGCGGTGCTTCTGTCCATCCACAAAGCCATGAAGTGACAACCAATGCCTGCCATCGCACGCGATCCCTCGGGCACACGAGTGCTGGTGTTGTGCGGACAACCAGAGCAAAACCAAGGTTGACGATCGGCTTTGACTTCTAAAACATGCATGGCTTTTTCTTTGGCTTGCAACACGGCCAAATGCGCATCCATACGCGCCGTAATGTCGCTATCAACGCCTAATTTTTTGAGGCGCTTGGCAATTGCTTGCGCCACCATGGCAGGATTGAGATCGGCATTGGCTCTTAATAAGATATGACTGCTGGGGTTGGGCACAGACCACCCGGCGCCAATGGTGTCGCCACCTAATTCTTCAAACTTGCCCAGCACATTGGGTCTGACGTCATCGCGCCAGTTGTAAAGTTCTTCTTTGATTTGGTATTCGATGACTTGTCGTTTTTCTTCGACGACTAAAATTTCTTGCAAGCCCGTTGCAAATTGTCGTGTGATTTGCGCCTCTAATGGCCACACTACATTCACTTTGTGAACACGAATACCAATGCGTTTACAAGTGTCATCATCCAAGCCCAAATCTAACAAGGCTTGACGCGTGTCGTTATACGCTTTGCCACTGGCAATCAAACCGAATCGATCGTTGGGTCCTTCAATCACATTGTGATTGAGGCGATTGGCGCGCACATACGCCAATGCGGCATACCATTTGTATTCAAACAACCGTTGTTCTTGACTCAATGCATCATCGGGCCAACGAATGTGTAAACCACCGGGTGGCATTTCAAAGGTTGGCGTGACAATTTGAACGCGTTGTGCATCAATCGTTGCAGTGGCGCTTGACTCGACAATTTCTTGAATGGTTTTCATGCCAGACCACAAACCAGAAAATCGACTCATGGCCAAAGCATGAATACCCAAATCTAAAATATCTTGTACCGATGATGGAAAGAAAACGGGTGTGCCACACGCTTTAAAAATATGATCGCTTTGGTGAGCAGCCGTACTACTTTTTGCAATGTGATCGTCACCCGCAACGGCTAACACACCGCCCCAAGGAGTCGTACCAGCCATATTGGCGTGTTTAAAAACATCCGAGCATCGATCAACACCCGGGCCTTTGCCATACCAAATGCCAAAGACGCCATCGAATCGATTGGTGCCCTCTGGTGCAAAGCCCAGTTGTTGTGTGCCCCACAATGCAGTTGCAGCTAGCTCTTCATTGACGCCTGGTTGAAAAACAATGTTTTGTGCTTTTAAAAAAGATTTGGCCTTCCAAAGCGATTGGTCATAACTACCTAATGGTGAACCGCGATAACCACTGATAAAACCTGCGGTTTTTTTTCCTTGCAAAGCATCACGCTGTGTTTGCAACATGGGCAATTTAACCAAAGCTTGAACACCACTCATGAATGCACGACCTTGGTCGAGCGCATACTTGTCGTCCAAGGTAACCGTTTCTAAAGCTTTGCGGATATGTTCGGGCAATGGGGCATTCATAACAAAATCACTGAATAATAGAGATGCCTACAGTTTATGCGCAACTGGCCCTGTTGTCTTTCGTCATATGCCTATTGGAATAAGGGTCAACGCGGCCACAAGGCCCACATGCGAAGCTGTTGCCTCGTTCGACCCGCCAATTCGCCAGCTTGTTGCCCCGTGCCCATATAAAAATCGGCGCGAACCGCGCCCGTGATGGCGCTACCCGTGTCTTGCGCAGCCACCAATCGATTGAGTTTTTGAGTGGGGCCGTCTGAGCTCAACCATACCAAAGTGCTATATGGAATACTTAACGGATCTACTGCTATAGAGCGACCTGCGGTTAAGGACACACCTTGCGCACCTTTGGGTCCTTGCGCACTATCGGATATTTCTTCTTCTTTAAAAAAAATAAATCGTGGATTGCTCCACAACATTTCTTGAACACGATTGGGATTGCGCGCAATCCATGCCTTAATACCTGGCCACGAGGCGTCTTTGGTTTCATTTTTGTCAAGAAGCCACCTGCCAACACTTTGATAGGCCTGTTCATTTGAAGCGGCAAATGCAACTCGAATCGTTCGAACACTCTCATCTTTTTCATTGATGCGCAATCGACCCGAGCCTTGAATGTGCAAGATCAACGCATCAACAGGGTCTGAAAGCCATGCAATCTCGGTGCCCTTGAGCGCGAGTTGCGCTTGTGGCAATGTATCAATCTCTTGACGCGTAAACCATGATGCGCCTCTTCGCTTGGCTTCGAGCGCAGCCGTTGGCGCTTTATAAAGAGGCACATCAAAACCGGGGCGTTGAATGCGCGAGGCTTCCATCACGGGTTCGTAATAGGCTGTTAACAATCCAACAGATTCGCCATCTAAGTTTTCAATGCGATAGGGTTGAAATTGATCCATCAAAAATTGACGTTGCTGCGTTTCATCCGCAATGCTCAAGCGGCGAACGTCGGGGCATAACGATATCCATGCAGCGATGGGTCGCTCACAATTGCGAAGCAAAACCCCCCAAGCCTGCGGCAACGAATCGTTGCTCCACTGTGGCAAATCAGTCCAATTGGCTGCCACCCATTTGCTGCGAGAAATACCCACTGGCGCTTGACTGGCTATTGAAGGTGTAGGAGCCGCCGCAGGTGACGATGTGGGCATAGGCAAAGTCTGGACAGGTGGGCTTGCGACCCTGATGGGCAAGCTGCACGAAAGCAAACCTACAATCGCGCTCATCATCAACCCCAAAGACAAGAATCGCATGTGGATTATTTTTTTAGAAGCATTGGGCGCTGGCTTGGTTTTGGTACTCATTGTTTGGTGGACCATGTTTTCGGGTCGCAATAAAGGTGAGCCGCCTGATGAAGACAAGTGATTCATTATTTAATGCGCTGCGCGCCACGCATTGGTCAACTCAACCGCTGAGCGAACTTCCATTTTTTCAAAAACACGCGAGCGATGCACTTCGACGGTTCGCACGCTGATGTGAAGTTGATCGGCAATCACTTTGTTAGAACAACCATCGATCACCAAACGCATCACGTCGTTTTCTCGCTCAGTGAGCCCTTCGCAATGCAATTCAAAAGTCTGAATGATTTTTGATTTTTTAATTTGTTGATCTGAAGATTGGAGCGCGGCTTGCACTCGATCCACAAATGCATTGCCAGAAAATGGTTTTTCGCAAAAGTCAAATGCGCCCCGTTTAACGGCATTAACGGCCGTTGGGATGTCGGCATGGCCTGTTAAAAAAATAATCGGAAAGATATGGAGTAATTTTCTCTCAATGAGTATTTCAAATAATGCCAAACCGCTCGTGCCCGGCATGCGAACGTCGAGTAACAAGCATGAGGGTTGCTCGGGTCGCCAATCAGGTTTGATTTTATCAATAAAAGAATCGGCGCTCTCAAAAGATTCACTCAGCAATCGTCGCGAATGAAGCAGCCAAGCAAGACCTTCGCGAACGCTTTGGTCATCATCCACAATATAAACAAGGGCGTCGGCATAGGGTTGCATGTGATTGAATTTTAATCCTGAATAGAAACGCTAGCGGGCAAGGTGAAACGAAAAACGGTTCCGCGGGGTTGATGCGGTTGGTGCGCCATAGCGCCACCGTGTTGCTCAATCACCGTTCTGCACAAGCTCAAACCCAAGCCCATTCCTTCGGCCTTGGTGGTGAAAAAAGGTGTAAATAAATTTTGTTCAACTTCTTGCGAAATGCCCGGCCCGCAATCAATCACTTCAAAATTCAACCACAATCTTTGTGCGCCTCCTTTGGGTTGTTGAACCTTGATCGTGAGCACTCGATCTTTGAATTTCAATTGACCATCTAGATGCATCGCTTGCATGCCGTTACGCGCCAAGTTGAGCAGCACTTGCTCAACCATGGTTCGATCGCAAATGACGTGTGGTAATTGATGAGAGCAAACAACTTGAATTTTGATGCCTAGTTTTGTGGCTTGTAATGACATCAAGGGCATGATGTTTTGAATCAGTTGAATCGGCGCCACTTTTTCACGCGCTTGATCACGCCGTCGCACAAAATCGTGCACACTTTTAATCACTTGACCTGCGCGTTCGGCTTGCTGCGCAATGTGATGCATCGCACCACTCAAGGCATGACTCAATTGTTGCGAGTCAGGCAATGGGTTTTCAAGCATATTGATCGAGCCCGTTGCATAACTGGATATGGCAGCTAACGGTTGATTTAGTTCGTGACTCAACATCGACGCCATCTCGCCGACTGTGGCCAATCGGGCCGTGGCCTGTAATCGCTCCATCGATGCGCGATTCAACTCTTCGGTTCGACGTTGCTCGCTGATATCGAGCACTGCACTCATCCAACCTGTTTGTTCGCCTTGCGTATTGAGCAAGGGGGCTTCAAAAATTAAAACAGGAAAACGCTCGCCGTTTTGTCGCATAAAAACAGATTCGACACCTTCTCGCGGGGGAGCATCGCCCGCGAGTCTGAGCGCTTGGCGTTGACCGTATTCAGCCACCATCTCTGGCGGCCAATAAGGTGCGGGCATGGCTTGCCCCAACAATTGTTCAACCGGCAACCCCACCATTTCACAAAACGCAGGATTGACGTATGTGATGCGACCTTGATTATCACGCGCACGCAATCCCGTCACCAATGAGTCTTCCATGGCTTTTCTAAACGCCAATGCATCGGCCAAACTCAACTCGGCACGTTGACGTCTTCGCATATCGCGAGCCAATAAAAACAGAACGGTGATCAATGCGAGTGCAAGAAATAAAACAATCACAGTGAGCACGTTAGGAAACAAGTCAGGCGTTGCGCGCCAACTCTCTAACTTGACCACCATTGCGTGACCCGGCATATCAAGCAATTGTTGCGACACAAACGTACGCCGAGCGGTTTGCTGCATGCCTTGCATCGCCAATCGTGTTCCATCAGATTCAATAAAGGAAATTTGCTGTGTTTTGGTGTATTGCGGACTGACCATCTCCGACAAAATATCGAGCAATGAATAAGTGGCAACGAGATATCCTGTCAGTTGACCTTTGGCAGCGATAGGCATACAAAAATCCATCACCTCCAAACCCGCACCATCGGTTTGAGAGATGTAGTTGCTATTGGCGTAGGCAGGGCTACTCAAACGCCTGGCCATGTTGCAAGCCGATGTGGTTTCGCCAACCGTACTGTCTCTTCCATAACGATTAAAGATACCCAAACGATAAGGCGACTCAATAAATATTTTTGTTTTTAAATCGGGTTTGCGCAATTCCAAGCGAACCAATTCGCGATGTTGTTTTAAAAAAAGAGTCGCGTCGTTGCGCCACTCATCGTGTGTTTTATCAAGGACGAGTAACGTTTGTAAAGATTGCGTGTTGCGGTTGAGACCGCTACGAATATCACTCACAGCCTCAATGGTTTCTCGATCAAGTCGATCTTGCACTTGACTGAGTTCGTATCGCCAAGCAAGCCAAACCAAGGCGCCCAACAAAGTGGCAATCAATGCGACCAAAAGCCCCCATAGCACCCAACGCCTCATGATGTACAAATGCCAAGTCATGGCAGGTGTCGATGTTCTAACGCAGGCAATTGTTGTCGAATGTTTTTAAGATGTGTGGCGTCACAATCAGCCAGCACAATTCCTGCACCTACGGCGAGCTCACCTAAATTTTCACCCCATGGGCCAACGATACTTGTATGCCCCCATGTTGTTCGTCCGTTATCGTGCGTACCCCCTTGCGCAGGTGCCACCACATAAGATAAATTTTCGATAGCTCGCGCACGAAGCAACACAGTCCAATGAACTTGACCTGTTGTGTATGTAAACGCACTGGGCACTAAAAATAGATCTGCACCTTGAGCACTGAGCACTCGATACAATTCTGGAAAACGCAAGTCGTAACAAACACTCAAACCAATTCGCCACGTATGTCCGTCTATCGATGGCAAATCAAAGGTAACGGGTTTATGGCCACGCAACAACACGCGCGATTCGTCGTAACGCTCTTTGCCATTATCAAATCCAAATAAATGAATTTTGTCGTAGCGTGCAACGCACTGACCCTTTGGGCCCCATACAAAACTGGTATTGAATACATGCGAGTCGTCTGAATCAATAGATACAGGCATCGTGCCGCCAACTATCCACACCGAATTTTTTTGGGCACATTGCGACAGGGTTTGTTGAATGATGCCTTGTCCATCATCTTCTTTAATCAGTAATTTATCGGTGTCTTTTTTGCCAAGCAAACAAAAATATTCGGGCAAGACAACCAACTCTGCACCTTGTTGAGCCGCTTGTTCAATCCAATATTGGGCTTGAATTAAATTGGTATCGCGATCGGCACTCGACACCATTTGAACGGCTGCAACTTTCATGGCTTGACCTGTTCTGTTGGATTGGCTTTATTCGTTTCACTCATCTCCACTTTTTCAACCTTGGGATCTTTCCATGTGCCCGTGATGTGCAGCTCTTGTGTGTTGGCTTTAGTCAAAGGCCTGCGCAAAAAATATTGCGCCAAAAAAGTACTCAGGCCAATGACGGGGTTAATAGCGCTGTAAACCAACGAAGCGGTTCCCGCATTAATTTCCGGAATAATAACCGCCTTGATGTCTTGCGTTTCTTTTTCGATATCCGAGTGCCCCTCCATCAACACTGCAGCGGAAACACCCTTCATTTGTAAATTATTAGTTTGTGCAATCCCTTGCTCGATTAAAACATCGCCTTTAAAGAAATCAAAAGCAAATCCTTCGCTAAAAACATCGCGAAAATCTAATAACAAGCGCCGCGGTAATGATTGCAAACTTAAAATGCCCAGCAAGCGCCCGACTCCAGGGTCTGTTTTTAAAAATTGTCCTTTTTCAACATCTACGTTGAAGCGACCGCTCATACTGGTGAGGTTGGTGTTCATGGGTGATCCCCCCCAACTGACATTACCAGCCATTTTTCCTTTGCCTGCGCGCACAGCACCGACCGTTCCAAAACGCGTCAATAACTCACCTGCATTTTGAATATCCATAACAAAATCAAGTTGTGTTCGATTGACGCCAGCAACGATGGACCAAACGCCATTGGCCTTAAACGTAGCCTCTGGCGTGATGATGTTAAATTTATTGAGTCGCCATTCGTTGGAGCCGTTGGCCTGTACGCGATTATTCGCCTCCATTTCGAGGCGACCTAATTTTTTACCTCGAAATTCCAAATCTTCAATCACCACATCCAATGCAGGCAAACTAGAAGGCGCATCGCTTAATGCCGTTTCCATTTGAGTCACAGCAGAGGGCGGGATTGATAAATAACTGAATTTTGCAAAAACCTTTGTGCCAGGTGACGCAGCACTAGCTTGTTTGTATTCGGCTGTTCCGCTGAAGTCTGCACCACGTAAATTCAATTTCCAAACATCCGCTTGTTGAACGCCCGTTACAGCTATTTGAGTCATTTGGCGCGAACCCCAACTGAGTTGCGACAACTTGATTGAAATTTGATTGGGTACGTATTGCGAATCGTTTTCTGCTAATAACTTGTTGTTTGCGCTGCGTTTTGCATTGATGCCGCTAATGTCATTGAACAGCTGATCCCATGCTTTGACGTCTGCTTGGTTCATGTCAATGAGTAAGCGAACACCAGCATCACGCTCTTGCAAAGTTGCTACAGGTGCGCCTAAATGAATAAGCCCACGCATCACGCGTGGCGTACTGACCGATAGATCGCGCTGATATGCAACAGACAAGACCTGTCCAAGATTGACTTGGATGCTATCAGTTGCACCCGCCTCTCCCAGACGTCTGGATGAGCTGAGCCAACGCGTGTCAACAGAAAAAGGCACACTTGATTCGGTTGTTTTATTGAGAGGTGCTGGCAAACTGCTACTCATGCCTTGCAAACTTGAAATGATTTGAATTTCTGGTTTGCCGCGTCGCATACTGACACTCGCTGTGTAATTGGCCGTACCTTGCAAATAATTTCCAAACCTTGATATCCAACCCAATTCGCTGGCGTCTCGCAATGCTTGCGAAGTAACCGCACCTTGAATCCGCAACACGCTCGTACCGCCATCAACCGCTGGGCCATCAACAAAGCGCAAACCACCATCGATGCGCGCGTCGCCCCCTATCGCGCGCGCGCGCAATCCATTGGCGATCAACCCGCCCTCATTAAATTGCACAGTCCCACGCACACGCGACAGATTGGGAATGTTTTCTCCCATATTCCAATCATTGGTGCCATTAAAAACAATCGCGCCTTGTACTTTGCTTTTATTTAAATCTTTGATGGGTAAGTTCATACGCAATTGAATCTCTGCATTGCCTGTTGCATTTGTATTAGCCAGCGCCTGTTGCGTTAAGTTAGACAATGCTGATTGATTAACTGTTTTAACAGCATCCATCAATGGGCCCTTGCCTTGTGCTTGAACTTCCACCACCATTTGTTGAAAGTCTGCAATCTTGGCTTGTAGAGTAGGCCACTCGATCGCGGGTGCGGAGCTGAGTAGACCTTTTGCATCGGTGATGGTGAGTTGCTGGCGGTCCACTTGCAAAAGCCCTGACAACTGCTGCAATGCAGGCCATGACTGATCCAACGCAACGCCTGCTTTTTTGGGTGCGTATTGATAGACTGCATTTTTAAATGGAACTGAGATTTTGAATTCACCAGGCAGGCCTTGGCGAATGGGCAATCGCGCCAAATTACCCTTGAGGCTGAGTCGTGCTTTGCTAATGTCGCCTTGCACAATTGAGTCACGCAAATAGTTGCGCAAATTGACATCAAGGGCAGATGGAAGATATCGCGAGATTTGATTGGCTTTCGCCTGATGCAATTGAAGTTGTAAATCAATGTCAGTTGATGGGGTTTGATTTTTTTCTGCTGCGTTTTTTTGTGTGGCCCATTTCAATTGCACATCGGCTTGCAAATCTTCGTTGACCCAATTGCTTTTCACTACATCCATTGAAAAACCTTGAGGCAATATTTTCCAATTGACTTGTGCGGTGACGGATTGAAAACGAAAATTGGGATCTTCCCAAAAGTCGTTTAAAAAGAGTTGGCCATTTTTAATGCCGCCCACCAATTTGCCACCGTCTTGATTGAACTCAAAGTCTGCAAAACCACCATTGAGCCCAGGAATATTTTTATCTTGTCCTGGTAATTTAACGGGCATCCAAGAAATTTGTGACGCTTGCCCTTTGGCTTCAAATGTCATGGGCTTATCAAGCCATGCATCTTGCCAAGTCAGTTGCAATGCGTTGATAACACCCTGCGGTTGAGAGTCATTTAAGAAATGATTGGCGCCTTGCGGCAATTGAAATCTTTTTGTCCACAGTTGAACTTGCTGCAAATCCAAAGACTGAACGCCCAATTGAATCCGTAATGGAATCTCTGGTGTGGCGCCTCGGTAAGTCACCTTGATGGGAGTTGCAGGCCACACGTCTCCATTTTGAAAATTTGCTGTTATTGCCTGTGTATCAAACTCAATACCCTCTTGTGCAGATAGTTGAAGCAAACGAAACCGACCCTTGAATTGCTTCAATATTAAAGGCTCAGCTTTTTCTCCCACTTGCGCATGCACGTTTTCAAAATCAATATCGGCCTGTATGGCCTTCCATTGTGATTTTTGAAGATCCACCCACAATCTTGCCCATCCTTGTCCTTGCTCAAGTTTGATGTTGTGCGGCAATCTCAATATATCTTTGATGGCAGATAAGTCGATGCGTGAAGACTGTGCATAAATTTGTCCACTCCAGTTTTTAAAATCACTGGCGTGTGTACTTAAAAAACTTTCTCGGAATTTGCCACTAACGCTGAATCGCTCACCCCAAGTTGGGGGAGGCGTTGCATCCATGCGCAATAAGTGTTGAAATAACCCACTTTGAATTCGAAAGTCGACTTGTTGAAATTCGACGGGTGCGCGGTTTTGATATTCGTCGACCCAACGCAAGAGGCCCTTTTCAACGACAAAATCGGGCTGTGAAAAAAACCAATCTGCCAATTGTGTAGGCCCTTGATCTTTGACAGGCAGACCTGCCACATAAATGAGGCCCTCTTTGTCTCTGCGAACGGTGAGTTCGGGCTGAAGCACTGATAGTTGTTCAAATTCGAGCTGAACGATTGAACTGGCCGACACTGACGCCACCACTTGTGGAAAACGCAAAACCTCTTGGTTGGCAGCATCTTTGAGTACAAAATCGTTCACCTCAAATGTAGGCGTCAAGCCCGATGAAACAACACTGATAGAGCCTAATTGAACATTCAAACCCCAGTACTGAGCGGCCAGTTTTTCAATCGAGGGGCCAAAGTCTCCAATTCGCGGGACAATCAACCACTGCAATATCAAAGTCAGGGCAATGAAAACAATCCAAAGTGAAAGAACAATGCCAAAAAACCAACGCGCCAAGCGATCCAACCATTTCCATAGGTTTGGTATTGGAGAAACGTTTTTTACAGTTAAAGGGTTTTCTTGCATAGGGTCTCATTAAGACTCTGTCATTATCTCAGGCTGTGTTGTTTCCATAAAGCAAAACTTAACCGAGCTTCAATTTTGAACCATTTGAGCCAACATTCGCGTTTTATTCAGCGGACTCGACGTCGCTACGCCGACTATTTGCACCTTTTGCCCGATGGTGCGCCCAGCACGCATCATTTAAATAATTGTTTTGATGCCTTGTGGCCTATTTTTACAGATTTACCACACACCCTGCGGGTATTGCGTCAATTGGTTTTAGAGCGATTGGTGGTTCTCGATTGCGAACAAAACGCACCTTTAGAAACCGTGACGCATGCAATGACCGAGCTGGCCCAATTTGCACTCAACAAGGCTTTTTTACATGCGCAATCTATCGTCGATGCGATTCATGGAACGCCACGCAACATCGATGGCAATCGCGCCGTGCTTTGGATCATTGGCATGGGTAAACTTGGCGCGCGCGAGCTCAATGTCTCCAGCGATATCGACTTAATTTACATCTACAACGAAGACTGTCAAACCGATGGCCTCACAAATGGTGCTGGACGCATCAGCAATTTCGAATACTTTTCTAAAATCGTCAAAATTATTTTTTCTTGCATCGGTGAGACTACTGAGCACGGTCAAGTGTTTCGCATGGACTTGGCTTTGCGTCCTAACGGCTTATCGGGGCCTGTGGCACTTCCATTGGATGCTTTAGAAGAGTATTTTTTAGTGCAAGGGCGCGAGTGGGAGCGTTTTGCGTGGTTAAAGAGTCGCGTGGTTGCTCCTTTTGATTCGATTGAGAAATCCAAAGATTTGCGCAATACGGTTGTGCCCTTTGTATTTAGGCGTTTTTTAGATTACAGTATTTTTGAATCTCTGCGCAAACTTCATCAACTGATTCGAGACAACGCCCATCAACGCCACGGTCATCGCTCAGAGCGCAACAACGATGTGAAGTTGGGGCGTGGTGGAATTCGTGAAATTGAATTTATTGTGCAATTGTTGCAAGTGGTTCGTGGCGGGCAGGCGCCCGAACTCAGAACAAGAGCCACACAAGCTGCATTGCAACGTTTGAGTCACGCACAACTCATCACACAAGAAACAGCTCACGCACTGAACGATGCCTATATCTTTTTACGACGTCTTGAGCACCGCATTCAATATTTAGACGATCAACAAACCCATGTATTGCCAACTCAAACAGAGGATTTGCAATGGATCGCGCAAACCATGGGTTTTGATTCGACCGAATCTTTTCAAATACAACTTCGATCTCACCGCCATTTTGTAGCCAATGAGTTTGATCGCCTGCTCAATCAAGGCGATCACGCACCCAACAAAAATAAGTCTTCCCCTTCGACAAGCAATTGGCAAGAGGTCACACATCAACTCTCACCAGAGTTTGCACAACGCATTGCCTTGTGGTTGGATCACCCGCAGCTTGTTGTGATGCGTGATGATATGCAGCAACGCCTCATGCAATTGGTTTTGCGCACACAAGACTGGATCAATGACGCGTCCGTAAGTGTGATTGGTGCCGTTCGATGGAGCGAATGGATGAAGTCATTATTCAGGCGCGACAGTTATTTATCTTTGTTGCTTGAGCGGCCCCACGTGCATCGCCAATTGCTTGATTTGCTTGCTGCCGCACGTTGGCCAGCTCGCTATTTGATTCAACACCCAAGCGTGATGGATGAACTCGCAAGCGCCAATGTTCTTAATGAAAGATTTGATTCGCAGTCTTTTGAAAAATTACTAGAGACTCGACGACTCGCTTTGGATAACGCCCATCAAGCCGACGAAGAAGCATTGCTTAATTTGCTGCGAAGCGCACATCACGCCGAAGTTTTTTTAACCTTGGCGCGTGACGTTGCAAACAAAATATCCGTAGAACAAGTAGCCGATGATTTAAGCTCTTTGGCCGATACGATTTTGCGCGTCACATCGAAGTGGGTTTGGTCACGGCTTAAACAACGTCATCGCGATTCACCCCAATTTGCAATCTTGAGTTACGGCAAACATGGCGGTAAAGAATTGGGTTATGGGAGTGATTTGGATATTGTTTTTATTTATGATGACGAGCACCCGCAAGCGGCAGAAATTTATTCTATGTTTGCGCGCAAGTTAATCAACTGGCTAACCGTTAAAACAGGGCAAGGCGATTTGTATGAGATTGATACCGCTCTACGTCCCAACGGTAATTCAGGTTTACTGGTTAGTTCGATGGATGCATTCGCCGACTATCAATCACAGCGCGGCTCAAACACCGCATGGGTTTGGGAGCACCAAGCTATGACTCGTGCGCGTTTTAGCATGGGTGACGAGCGATTAAAAAAACCATTCGATCAAGTTCGCCACCAAGTGCTCACAGCTTTGCGTGATTTAAGCGCACTTGGAAAAGATATTTTGGAAATGAGGCAAAAACTTCGCCTCGCACGTCCTGTCAAACCCGAATGGTTTGACGTCAAACACAGCGCAGGTGGTATGGTGGATGTCGAGTTTGTGGTTCAGTATTTGGTGCTGGGTTATTCACATAAACACCCAAGTTTGGTTGGCAATGTGGGCAATATTGCTTTATTAAACCGCTCAGAGTCTCTCGGACTTCTTCCTGCGAACATGGGATTGAATGCATCCCATGCATATCGTATTTTACGTCTAGTTCAACACCGCGCAAGGCTCAATGAAGAGTCAACACAATTGGCCAAGGATCAATTACAAGTGGAAAGAAAAGCTATTCTTGATCTGTGGAATTTTGTATTCAGTATTGCATGATTCTAAAATTCAAGCCTGCGATTCGCGCCATTTTTGAATCTCATGTTGAATCGAATATAAATCTTTCATCACTCTCACACCTTTAATCTCACGCCTTGACAAAATGGGATTGCCACCACCCGCCCAAATTTCAATATGCAAAGGCAGTTGCTGTCGCAACTCGTTAAGTCCATCCACCACATGATTAGGGTTTAAGCTGGCGCTGAAACTGAGTGCCACCACATCCGATTCATGCGCTTTCGATGCCAACACTACATCACGAATAGGCGTTTGCACACCCAAAGAAACACACTTGCAATGACACAACTCAAACATACACTGCGCCATCAATAAACCCAAGCCATGACGCTCTTCAGGAAACGTGGTTAACAACACCTTGGGGTTGACCAAACCTGTGGGCCTATCGATTTGCAAAACAGCCTGATGCAAAGTTTGAGTGACACATTGTGAATACATATGTTCTTCAAAGACCTGCAAATTTCCGCGCATCCATTCTTCGCCGACTAAGGCATTTAATGGTGCTACACAATTATTGATAAAAGATGAAAGACCAATCTTAGAAATATATTCTGAAAATAATTTTTGTAATCCAACAATATCGTGCACTTTGATGAGTTGCAAACAAGATATCAGATGCGCCTTAATATTTTGAGACTGATTGCCTGCATCTTCTGGGTTCTGCCCCTGATCCAGACTCATTCGATTCAATACATCAATGGGCAAGCTGACGATTTTCCCTGGTCTAAACTTTTGATCCATCAAACGCTTAATCACGCGTAGTTTTTCAACCTGCTCTATCGGATAGGCGCGCTCGCCATAGGCGTCACGCGTGGGTTGTGGAAAGTTATAACGCCTCTCCCACACCCGAAGTGTGTCCTTGCCAATGCCCGTATCTCTCTCCACGGCGGCAATGGAGATCAAAATTGATTCCGTGGGAAAGAGTCTGCTCATATATATTTGATTATCTGTGGAGGTGTGGGGGTATATGATTCGTCCAAGACAGATTTTCTGTCTTGCCTCATCATTGTGCATTAAAAACCCCTGAACTGCTTGTATATGTTTCACATCAAAAAATTAAGCTTTAGCACTCCTGCTTCATTGACCTTTGCTCGATCTTTTTTAAATGGACTGGGTTGTTTGGTTTTAGCGATGACAACTCAGGCCGTCCAAGCCAAGAATCCCAGCGATACTGCTGCTTGCCCCGCCATTCTTAATCAGACAGTGGCTCGCTTGCAAGATGAGAAGCCACAAAATCTTTGCCAATATTCTGGTCAAGTTGTTGTTGTGGTCAACACGGCAAGCTTTTGTGGCTTTACACCGCAATACAAAGGACTCGAAGCTTTGTATGACAAATATAAAAGTCGAGGCTTGGTTGTTTTGGGATTTCCGTCCAACGATTTTTCTCAAGAACCCGAAGACAACAAAAAAATTGCCGATTTTTGTGAAAACACGTTTGGTGTGAAATTTCCAATGTTTACAAAAACATCGGTTCGCGGCAATGATGCATCGCCACTATTTAAAAATTTAATACAACGCACACAAACCTCGCCCAAATGGAATTTTTATAAATATGTGATCAGCCGTGATGGTGCGAGCATCAAAAGTTATAGCAGCATGACCGCACCCGATGACAAATCCTTTGTCGCTGAAATCGAAAAGCATTTGCAAACCAAGGCGCCTTAATTGATGAGGCCGTGCGTTGCCATTGTTGGATCAGGTATTGCGGGCTTATCGGCTGCGCACGCCTTAAATTCACATGCGCAAGTGAGTTTGTTTGAGTCTGCCGATTATTTTGGCGGGCACGCACACACGGTTGACGTGACACTTCCCAGCGCAAGAGGCCCCATCACCCACGGTGTAGACACAGGATTTTTGGTTTACAACGAACGCACGTATCCAGGTTTGATTGATTTGTTTGCGCGCTTGAATATTCAAACCGCGCATTCCGATATGTCGTTTTCTGCACAGGCACCGGTGCGCAGCGGACGAATGTTGGAGTGGAACGGCGCAACACTCAACACCGTGTTTGCACAACGCAGCAATTTATTTCGTCCGCGGTTTTGGAAGATGCTCAGCGACGTATTGCGTTTTAACAAACTCGCCACACAATTGGCTCGTAACAATCGCGATTATGAATTAATGCAACCATTGCAATTATTTTTAGATGCTCACGATTTTTCATCGGAGTTTTGCCAATGGTATTTATTACCGATGCTGGGATGCATTTGGAGTTGTCCAACCGATCAGATGTTGCAATTTCCTGTTGCCACCATGGTGCGGTTTTGTAACAACCATGGATTGATCCAAGTCAATAACCGCCCACAATGGTTCACCGTTCAAGGTGGATCTCGCTATTATGTTGAAAAGATCATTGCAGCCATTGAAGACAAACGACTGAATACACCCGTCCATCACATTCAACGCGATGAACAAGGCGTACACATTCAAACATCCAACGGTACAGAGCACTTCGATCATGTGGTACTGGCCTGTCATGCCGATCAGGCTTTGGCTTTACTCAATGCGCCCACTTTAGACGAACAACGCTTGCTTGGTGCGATACGCTTTCAATCCAATCGCGCTGTATTGCATACAGATATATCGCAAATGCCGCGCCATAGATTGGCATGGGCTGCTTGGAATTACGAGCGTAAAGCCGTAACAAGCGACGCATCAGCCGTATGCCTACACTATTGGATCAATAAACTACAACCCTTGCCATTTCAACAAGACGTGATCGTCTCGCTCAATCCCATTCGTGAAATTAATCCCTCGCAGATCATTGAATGCTACGAGTACGATCATCCTGTTTTTGATCTTCAAGCAATACAAGCACAACAACAATTGCATGCGTTGCAAGGCAACCATCAAACTTATTTTGCAGGGGCTTGGATGGGCTATGGCTTTCATGAAGATGGTTTTCAATCAGGTCTTAAGGCTGCACAGTCTTTACTCAACACCCTCATGCACAAGGTGGCCGCATGAAGCCCTGCATTGGTTTTGGTCAGGTGAGACACACGCGAATGCGCCCAACGCATCATGGCTTTTCTTATCCGACTTGTTTTTTGATGTTGCCGATGCGTTGTTTGCATGAAGCTTCGCAAATGGGATTGGCGGTTAATCGTGCTGGACTTATCTCTTTTCACGACAAAGATCATGGCGACGCGCGTTCCAGTGCACAAGGCGGAGCATTATCTTGGCTGCTAGATGTATTAAAAACCCATGGCATTGATGACGCCAATGGTGAAATTTGGCTGCACTGCTATCCACGCGTGATTGGCTTTACTTTTAAACCCGTTAGCTTTTGGTATTGTCACAGCAAAGACGATCAATTGCGCGCCATCGTGATTGAAGTCAACAACACATTTGGCGAGCGTCATTGCTATTTATTAGATCAGCCGCGTTATGGTGTGACGCAATCGGCACAAAAAATGTTTCATGTGTCGCCGTTTTGTCGCGTTTCGGGCTCCTACGCATTTAGATTCATGCGCACGCTTCACTTGGGGCAAGAGCGCACCGTTGTTCGAATTGATCACAGCGACGACGAAGGCTTGCTTATTCACACAAGCGTCAGCGGCGAATTAAAACCCATCTCCAAAACAACATTGCGTCAATCCTTATGGGGCTACCCCCTGCTCACGATTGCAGTGGTGGCGCGCATTCATTGGAACGCATTGCTCTTGTGGATCAAACGCGTTCCTTTTTTTCACAAACCAAAACCACCCTCAGCGTTTGTCACACGTGCAGACGATTTGTCGGACATTCAACCCATTCATTGACTCACTCATAAAGCCATGAGCCAAACTTTCTTCCCCCAACAAACACTAGACCTTGCACCCCGCTCGGCCAAAACCGTTCTCAAACTTTTAGAAAAGTTGCAATACGGCACGCTCACCATGGAGTTACCCAATGGCGATATCCGAACCTTTGGTAATGGTGCGCCACTTGCGCGCATCAACATTCATCAATGGAATGTTTTTAAAGGCGCCATGGATTCTGGCGATATTGGTTTTGCACAAGGTTTTATTGCAGGACATTGGACCACTCCTGACCTCACACAATTGTTGCGCGTTTTAATTGCCAATCGCCAATATGTAGAAGACATTATTTATGGCAATTGGTTGGGCAGCTTAATTTATCGCATTCGTCATTGGATGCGACGCAATAACAAACAAAACAGCAGCAAAAATATTCAAGCGCATTACGATTTAGGAAATGAGTTTTACAAGCGATGGTTAGACCCCAGCATGCTTTATTCCTCTGCATGGTTTGATGGCAATTATTCTCAACCACTTGCTGATGCGCAATGGGCGAAATTGCGCAGAGCCTTTCACATGGCAGGAATCACACCTCAATCAAATCAGCGCATTTTAGAAATTGGCTGTGGATGGGGTGCGTTGGCACAACTCGGCGCGCAAGAATTTGGCGCGCAGGTCACTGGCGTCACACTCAGTCACGAGCAACTGGCATACGCTCAACAACGCATGCAATGGCACCAACTCAATACCGATCTTCGTTTGCAAGATTACAGAGACATCACTGATGAACCATTTGATGCTATTTTTTCAGTTGAAATGATTGAGGCGGTGGGTCAAGCATATTGGCCTACTTATTTTCAAACAGTCAGCCGATTACTCAAACCCAATGGAAAAGCATGCATTCAAAGCATCGTCATCAATGACGCTTTGTTTGATCGCTATGTGCAAGGTACAGATTTTATTCAGCAATATATTTTCCCGGGTGGCTGCTTACCAAGTCCGCATCACTTCAAAGAACAAGCACAAATGGCTGGTCTTGTAGTGGTTGATGCGCATCATTTCGGCAAGGACTATGCAGAGACCCTGCGGCGTTGGCGCGATCAATTTTGGGCAGAACTCGAAAGCATTCGTTCGCAAGGATTCGATACGCCCTTTATTCGGACTTGGAGCTTTTATCTGAGTTATTGCGAAGCCGCATTTGAAGAAGGCAATATTGATGTTGTTCAATACACATTACGCAAGATTTAATCACGCCGCATGAGTACCTCGCGATCAAGTCTTTTGTTTTTAGGCTTGCCAGCGCTCCCTTTGTCGTTTGTTGCGCTACCGCTTTATGTTCAATGGCCCCATTACATTGCCACCAATTACGCAATATCACTCAGCACATTGGGGGTTGTCTTATTGATTTCTCGCTTGCTTGACGCTGTGTCAGATCCGTGGATTGGCAAACTCACCGATCGTTGGCTGAATCACAGCAACGCGCGCGTGCTAGTGGCCTGCATGATTGCTTCAGCTTGCTTGTCCTTGGGGTTTGCCGCTCTATTTAATCCTGATGTCTTGATGAACATGCAGTCGCCTTCTTTTTTGCTGATTGGCTTTGTTTTATTGTTGACGTATTTAGCTTACAGCATGCTTTGCATCACACAACAAGCATGGGCTGCTCGATTGGGCGGCGGCGACGTTGTTCGCAGTCGCATCGTCGCTTGGCGTGAAGGATTGGGATTGGTTGGTGTGATCACTGCCAGCGTCTTGCCTTCTTTTTTTGGATTCAATCTATTAGTTGGTGTTTTTATTGCACTGTTGTGGATGGCAATGATGGCTTGGTACCGCGCGCCAGCACCCGCTCGTTCAATGATTCGCGAATCAACTAACATGTCAGATTCAAATGATTCTGTTTGGCGAGATCAAGGTTTTTTAATGCTGTTAGGTGTTTTTGTTTTCAATGGAATTGCGTCAGCAATTCCTGCGAGTTTGATTTTATTTTTTATACAAGATCGCTTGCAGTTGCCCGCGTCGTATCAAGGCCTGTTTTTAGCTTTGTACTTTGTTTCAGCTGCTGTGTTCATGCCTTTATGGATACATTTGATTGCACGCTTTGGACTAATTGGCTGTTGGTTAATGGGCATCTCGTTGGCGGTGTTGGTTTTTATTTGGACGACAACATTAAGCGCGGGTGATGTTGTCGCTTATGGTTTGGTTTGTGTGCTGTGCGGTGTTGCACTCGGGGCCGATTTAATTGTTCCCAATGCAATGCTAAGTGGTTTAATTCAAAGAAACACATCGCAATCGGGCCAATATTTGGGTTGGTGGCAAGTTGCGACCAAATTCAATTTGGCGTTAGCGGCGGGCGCTTCATTACCTCTTTTGCAACTGATGGGTTACATGCCCGGTCAAACAAACGACACAGGCCTTCAGGCTTTATCATTCGCCTATGGGTTGTTGCCCTGCGTGATTAAAATTTTTGCAGGTCTATTGCTTTATTTTGGACAACAGCATTTCAAAGGAGAAGCTTCATGCAGCGACGATTGATGTTGGCATTGGGTGCATGGGCAGGGTTGAGTGCGTGTGCGGGTCCCTCGCCGCTTGACTATGCACAAGAAAAACCATTGCTTGATTTGAAACAATACTTTAATGGCGTGATTGACGCATGGGGAATCTTCACCGATCGATCAGGGCGCGTCGTCAAACGGTTCGCCGTGGTGATGAATTGTTCATGGCAAGGCGAGAGCGGCATTCTCGATGAAGATTTTGTTTATTCCGATGGCACCCAACAAAAACGCATTTGGAAATTACAACACCTAGGCAATGGACAGTACGAAGGTGCAGCAGCCGATGTGGTGGGCAAAGCCAAAGGCCAAACTAGTGGCAATGCGTTTCAATGGAATTACACATTGTCTTTGCCAGTTGATGGTCGCGTTTGGGAGGTTCAATTTGACGATTGGATGTACTTAATGAATGACAGCGTCATGATCAATAAAGCAAGCATGTCCAAATGGGGAATTTTTTTGGGCGAAGTCACGCTCTCATTTACACGCAGAGTTTAATCACATGGGTTTATTTGCGCCTCTCAATCAACCGATACGCAACTGGCAAGGTTTGCGAGTTTGGTTCATTGGCGCCTCCTCTGGCATCGGATTGGCCTCAGCGCGCGCTTTGCACGTGCTTGGCGCCAAGGTCACGATTTCTGCGCGCAGTGAAAGCGCTCTACAAGATTGGTTGTTGAATCATCCAGGGGGCAAGGCCATTTCACTGGACGTCACCAACCCCACAGCCCTTAGGCAAGCCGCTCAAACAATCATCCAACAAGAGGGTCTGGATATGGTTGTGTATTGCGCAGGTTATTACACCGAACAACGCGCCACGGCGTTTGATTTGAATGCGATGGTCAAACATCAAGCGGTTAATTACACAGGCGCTTTGTACATGTTGGATGCCGTACTGCCTCATTTTTTAAAACAAGGCAGTGGTCATATCAGTTTTATTTCAAGCGTTGCTGGGTTTAGGGGGCTTCCAAAAAGTTTGGCTTATGGCCCCACCAAAGCGGCAATGATTAACTTGGCCGAAACGCTTTATATTGATTTACAGCCACTTCGCATTGGCGTGAGTTTGATCAATCCAGGCTTTGTTCAAACACCGCTTACCGCCAATAACAATTTTCATATGCCCGCACTCATCACCCCACAAGAAGCAGCGCAACACATGCTCTCTGACTGGCAAAAAGGATTGTTTCACATTCACTTTCCCAAACGTTTCACGCGTTGGTTGCAATTGCTTCGCATACTCCCCTATCGCCTTTATTTTTCTGTAGCCCGTCGACTCACTCAAGCTTGATATGAAAACCGTTGATACCTCTGCCCAACCACCCGTATCCGTCATTGAATCGGTCGTTATTTTTTTTGAAAATTTAAAGGCCAGCGATGTTGATCGCATGACAGATTTTTATACCCCGTGCACAAGCTTCAAAGACCCGTTTAATGAAGTTCAAGGACTACCAGAAATTGAACGCATTTTTAGTCATATGTTTGTCGCGCTTGTTAATCCACGGTTTGTTGTTACCCAAACCGTGACACAAGGTGCGCATTGTTTTTTAACTTGGGATTTTTTATTTTCGTTTCGCAATATTCAAAAAAGTCAAGAGCAATGCATTCGTGGTGGAACCCATTTGATTTTCGAGCAATCAAACAACGATCAATGGAAAATTAAAGTTCACCGCGACTATTGGGACGCAGCCGAAGAGTTGTACGAAAAACTCCCTCTCGTGGGCACTTTGATGCGCTGGCTCAAAAAGCGCGCCAATAGCTAATATCTAACTGGGTTGTGTATCGCTAAAGCTTTGACGTTGTATCAAGCGGTCTTGCAGTTGTTGCAAATTGGGATATTGTTCGCGCC
>Ga0209829_10000271_pt1 | contig 48512 bp, 38 predicted proteins | sample C_140205_EF_Meta_FD_187311 | JGI IMG/M metagenome (GOLD analysis project Ga0209829, IMG submission 187311) | Freshwater microbial communities from Lake Croche, Canada to study carbon cycling - C_140205_EF_MetaG (SPAdes) (version 2) | ecosystem: Environmental > Aquatic > Freshwater > Lake...
TTTTGAATGGCTCTATGCAAAGGTCTTGCGCCAAATTGAACATCATAGCCTTTGTCAGCAATAAATCCTTTGGCCTCTTCAGATAAAACTAAGTTCAAACCTAAGTTAACCAAACGACTCAATACATTTTTCATGATGATGTCGATGATTAAGAAAATATTTTCCTTAGTCAATGAATTAAACACTACCACGTCATCTACTCTATTTAAAAACTCAGGAGAAAAAGTTCTCTTCAATGCTTTTTCAATCACCGATCTATTGTTCTCATCGGTTTGTTGCACACGGGTAGCGGTCGCAAATCCTACTCCATCCCCAAACTCTTTCAATTGACGCGCGCCAATATTAGAAGTCATGATGATTAATGTATTTTTAAAATCTACTTTTCTACCCAAGCCATCCGTTAAAATACCATCATCCAATACTTGTAATAAAATATTATAAATATCTGGATGTGCTTTTTCAATTTCATCTAAGAGTATGACGCAGTATGGCTTACGGCGTACTTTTTCTGTTAATTGCCCACCTTCTTCATAACCTACATAGCCCGGAGGCGCTCCAATTAAACGGCTTACAGAAAATTTTTCCATGTACTCACTCATGTCAATTCTAATTAAAGCATCTTCTGAGTCAAATAAATTTCTGGCCAATGCTCTGGCTAACTCCGTTTTTCCCACCCCTGTTGGACCTAAGAAAATAAATGTACCAATAGGTTTTTTAGGATCTTTTAAGCCTACTCTATTTCTTTGAATGGCTTTCACCACTTTGCCTAAAGCTTCGTCTTGTCCAATGACTTCGGTTTTCATTTCCTCGGTCATTTTTTTCAACTTAGTAGTTTCGGCTTCTACCATTCTCTTCACAGGAATGCCAGTCATCATACTCACTACTTCGGCTATATTTTCTTCGTTAATCGGGAAACGTTTGTTCTTGCTTTCTTCTTCCCAATTGGTTTTTGCTTTTTCCAAAGCTTCCCCTAATTTTTTTTCAGTATCTCTTAAGTTGGCGGCTTCTTCAAAGCGTTGGCTTTTGACGACTTTATTTTTCTCGTTCTTGACTTCCTCAATTTGTTTTTCTAAATCAACAATGTCTAATGGAACATTGATATTTTTCAAATGCACCCTGGCCCCTACTTCATCCAATACATCAATGGCTTTGTCGGGAAGCAAGCGATCAGTCATGTAACGATCACTTAATTTCACACAAGCTTCAATCGCTTCTTGATCATAAACTACACTATGGTAATCTTCATATTTAGACTTGATATTGTTTAAGATGATAATAGTATCTGCTACACTTGGTGGTTCAATGATTACTTTTTGGAAACGTCTATCCAATGCACCATCTTTTTCAATGTGCATTCTGTATTCATCTAGAGTGGAAGCACCAATACATTGTAATTCTCCACGCGCCAAAGCAGGCTTAAAGATATTAGAAGCATCTAAGGAACCGCTAGCGCCTCCTGCACCCACGATCGTATGTATTTCATCTATAAATAAAATAACGTCTCTGTTTTTTTCAAGCTCAGTCATGATGGCCTTCATACGCTCTTCAAACTGACCTCTGTATTTTGTGCCAGCCACTAAGGCAGCTAAATCCAATGATATCACACGCTTATCAAATAAAACCCTGCTTACTTTTCTTTGTACAATGCGGAGTGCCAAGCCTTCTACAATGGCGGTCTTACCCACCCCAGGTTCCCCAATTAAAATAGGATTGTTCTTTTTTCTTCTACTTAAAATTTGACTTACTCTTTCTATTTCTGCTTCACGTCCTACAATTGGATCTAATGAATCCATTTCGGCTAACTTAGTAATATCACGACCAAAATTATCCAAAACGGGTGTCTTAGATTTATTAGGCGTGGCTGGTTTAGCTTTTGCTGCTGCACCATAGGCACCCGATCCACCTCTTTTTTCTTCTTCGAATTCATCCTCTCCTTCTTCAGGAAATTCTGCACTCGGCGGATGGATGGGTTCAGCACTCGTACCAATAATGCCTAACTCAGTTCTAAATAAATCATAGTCAATATCAAACTGATTGAGAATTTGAGTGGCTATGTTTTCTTTGTTTTTTAAGATACTTAATAGCAAATGTTCGGTTTCGACCATGGGGCTTTTTAAAGCCTTGGCTTCCAATACCGTCACACGGATTACTTTTTCGGCTTGTTTGGTTAAAGGTAAACTATTAATATTGGCTACATTTTTACCTGACTTATCCTTCACCGCCAATTCAATCTCTTTTCTTAATTCGGCAAGATTTACATTCAATTGCTTTAAAACCTTGATGGCCGTATTCTCTTGATCTCTAATAAGGCCTAGCATTAAATGCTCGGCGCCTATAAAGTCATTACCTAATCTCAAAGCCTCTTCACGACTATAAGAGATGATTTCCTTAACTTGTGTTGAAAAATTATTATCCATAGAATTAATTGGAGCTGTTACAAGAATAACGAATATTTTTGACCTAAAGTATGTTACGTATTACTTGTTATTAACCATTTATTATTAAGCCCTATGCAATACAAAACGGAACAAAAGGAGAAGTTTACGGTCGTTACCCTTCTTGAAAATAGTCTTAGTTCAAATCTCGTGCCAGAATTGGCCGAATTGACTACTAAAATTGGTGCCCAGGCCCCTAAAAATCTGGTACTTAACTTTTCCAAGGTGGCCCATTGGGAGCTTCCCATCATTGAACAATTGGCCAATGCCCAACAGGCCTTTTATGATAATAATACCTCATTTGTCATTTGCTGCCTGTCAGATAGCCTGCAGGAAGTACTGGATTTGACCGATTACGCCGAAGTCATGAATATGACCCCCACTGAATCTGAGGCCTGGGATATTGTCCAAATGGAAGAAATAGAGCGTGAGCTCCTAGACAGTGACGATATGGAGTTTTCGACCCAAGAATAGGCCTAGAATCGGTCAATATTAGTTATTTTCGCCGTCATGATTACCTCTAATACGATACAACAAATTACCAGCCGAATTGACATCATTGATGTGGTGGGTGAATTTGTGAAGTTAAAAAAGAGAGGTACCAACTTTATAGGCAACTGCCCTTTTCACAACGAAAAATCTCCTTCTTTTACCGTTTCCCCATCCAAAGAAATTTACAAATGTTTTGGCTGTGGCAAAAGTGGCAATACCATCACCTTCTTGATGGAGCATGAAAAATACAGTTATGTAGAATCTTTAAGATGGTTGGCCGCTAGATACAATATTGAAATTGAAGAAACAGAAACCAGCCCAGCCCAAAAAATAGCACAACAAGTAGCCGATAGTTTATATGCGATCAACCATTTTGCGATGGACTTTTTCGCCAAACAATATTGGGAAACTGAATCGGGCGAGGCCATTGCACAAACCTATATGCAACACCGAGGCTTTTTAAAACCCATTGTAGAAAAATTTAAAATTGGTTACAACCCCTCTGATCGAGATAGTTTGGCCAAGGCCTTGATTCAAAATCAATTCAATCCTGAACTTTTTGCCAAAACAGGTTTAGTGGTAGAACGCAATGGAGAGTGGCAGGACAATTATAGAGACCGTATTATTTTTCCCATTCACAATACCACAGGAAAAATTATTGGATTTGGTGCCAGACAAATTGCCAAGAATGATAAGTCTCCTAAATACATCAACTCTCCAGAGAATGAAATTTATGTAAAGAGTAAAATATTATATGGCTCTTATTTTGCAAGAACTTCGATAGATAAATTAAATGAATGTTTATTGGTAGAAGGGTATACTGATGTGGTAAGCCTACACCAAGCAGGTATCGAAAATGTAGTGGCTAGTGGTGGTACTTCTTTGACCATTGATCAATTAAGATTAATAAAAAAATATACGCAGAACCTTACCATTATTTATGATGGAGATGCAGCGGGTGTAAAAGCAGCCTTGCGTGGACTAGACATGGCCTTAGAAGAAGGATTGAATGTTCAATTGGTATTAATCCCTGACAAAGAAGATCCAGACAGTTATGTAAACAAGGTTGGCCCAGATGCTTTCAGCACATTTGTACAATCGGCTAAAAAGGATTTTGTATTATTTCAATTAGAAGTGCAGTTAAAAGAAGTGGGTGGAGATTTGAATAAGAAAAATGCATTGGTGAATCAGATAGCGGAAACTTTAAGTAAGATTAATAAACCAGAAGATTTTACCAAGCTACAAGAATATGTAAGAAAGTGCGCTTCCCTACTGCGTATTGACGAAACAGGCTTGACACAACTCGTGAACAAGTTTAAACGTGATAAGATAGTAAAGGAAGAAAAGAAAATGTCTTATGATGAGGCGGCTATTTTAATGCCTAGTTTTCCTAAGGAAAGCGATGCGGACAATGACAATGATTTATTTGTAGATAGAGATTTAGCCCATGAAAAAAATCTGGTGCGCTTGGTGGTAGAATATGGCAATGAGCAAGGGCCTAAAGATAAAAAAGTAGCAGATTGGATTTTTGATGAAATTGAATCCTTCCCATTTGAAAATGCCGATATGGTTTATTTAATGGACGCTTATAAAAAATGGATAAAGGAAGGTAAAATAGCCAATAGCAAAACATTGCAATACCACGAGGACGAGCGGGTTCAAAAATGGGCGGTGAATTTATTTGAACCGGAACATGAACTCAGTCAAAGATGGAATGAAAAATTAGGTAAACCAGAACGCGAAGAAGCTAAAAATTATATCCTTGAAATTGAAATTGGACTGATGTATTATAAACTTAGAAAAGTTAAAAAGATGATTGGTCAAAATCAATTGGATTTAGAAACTGCCCCCGAGAAAGAACAAATTCAATTGTTGCAAATACATAAGCACTTAAAAGAGGTGGAGCGTGAATTGACCCAAGGTATCGGAACAGTGATCTTAAAATAATTTAAAAAATAAAAAAGGCTCCAAACCTGGAGCCTTAAAATTTCTACTTCTCTGAAGGGTTGTTCTTCCCTGCTAATAATTTTTCTAAAGTTGATTCCAAACGCTTTTGTTTGGTTTCTTCTTTTTTAGCACCTTGAATCCAACTTAAATATTCTTTTTGATTTAATATAGATAAAGAAATAAAGAATTCTCTAGCTTCTTCATGTGCGCCAAATAATTTATCCAATTCAATAGGAAGGGCAATTAATCTTTTTTCAAAATCGTCCACTTTAACATCGGCCGCTTTGAACTCAACAAAGGTTCTGTTTCTATTGGGAATTTGATCTAATTTCTTAAAACGCATCGCAGTCCAAACATGGTCTAAAGTAACCTGTCTTACTGCTTCATATTCATTCTTGGACAAAATCTCCCAGCTGGCGTCTCTATTTAAATCTGAGACAATCTTAGAAGTAGTTTTAGGGTAGGCAATCCACAACTTACTTTCTGGATGCAAAGCCGAAAAAACCTCTTTTAAAATATTGTTTAACTGTAATTGATTGATGGCAAAAATGAGCGCAAAATCAATTTTGCGGGCCTTTAACAATGGCGTAATGTTCTTGTTATAGGATAATTTTGCAAATTGCTTTTCTACTGACGATGGTAATCCTTGAACCAATAAATTTTTCTCTTCTTTCAACTGCAATTTCTCCAAAATGTTCTGATTACCTGACATAGTTGTTAATATTTAAAGGACGACGAAGTTACGAAATTCTAACTGGAAAAGAAAGGTTAATTACGCTTTAACCTATTTTTGAAACTTGGCAGTTTATTCTCTGTGCCTTTGAGTAACCTACTGATATTTTTTTGATGCGTGATGACCACCATCAAAGCCACTATAATTGCGAAAAGGCGGTAAACGGTTTCCCTTTCATTAAAGATGAACAAAATAAGCACCATGAAAGCAACCCCTGCCAACATAGAACTTAAGGATACAAAGCGGGTAGACAATAAAGTTATTATGAAAACCCCTAAACAAATTAAAGCCACCATGGGTTGAATAGCCAAGGCCATACCTAATAAAGTAGCAACTCCTTTTCCACCTCTAAAATTGGCAAATATGGGAAAGATATGACCTAATATAGCCATCATGCCTAGTGCAATCATAAAATTGGTTCTAGCTAGTTCGTTGTTCAAATAATAGGGAATAAATATATATAAAGAAGTAGCAATAAGACCCTTGGTTACATCTACTAGCATCACCATGCTACCCCATTTAGAACCTAAGACTCTAAACGTATTAGTCGCGCCAGCGTTGCCACTACCATAATCTCTAATGTCAATCCCAAAAACGGACTTACTAATCCAAACCGCTGTGGGAATGGAGCCAATTAAATAAGCTAAAATAATAAGAATAATTTCTGTCATAGTTGTCACTTAGTTTTCTTAGGAAGACAAATATACGCCAAAAAAAATTAATGTTTTGTTAACAATATCGACTAAACATTAAACTAACCCATCCATTTAAGGGCTGTGCTTTAACAAAATTCCAACCTAAATTTGACGTTAAATTAGTTATATCTGATTGATCTTCAATAAGTAAGCCACTTAAGACTAAAATACTGCCAGGCTTTGCGGATTGAGTGAGGGCCACTAAATTGGCCTCAATGATATGCCTATTCACATTGGCTAAAATCACATCAAAAACCTGGGCTTGCCCTGCAGTTTCCACTTTTTCGACCCTAATATTGGCGGCATGATTGTTTTGAACGTTTTCGATGGCGTTTTCAATGCACCAATCGTCATTGTCTACCGCCAGTACCGAGCCTGCCCCTAGTTTTTGGGCAAGGATGGCCAAAACTCCAGTGCCAGTTCCAAAATCATAGACTGATTTATCTTTAAAATTGATCCCTTCCATTAATTCAATCACAGAAAAAGTGGTGGCATGATGACCAGTACCAAAGCTCATTTTGGGGGTAATGGCAAGCTCATATTGAACTGAAGGCTCAAAATTTGGATGAAAATGAGCACGAATACCTACAAAATTAGCCACTCTTACTGGTTCGAAATTAGATTCCCAAATCGCATTCCAATTTTGTTCTTTAATAATTGATTTAGAATATGTTAAACTATATTGTTTAAATATATTATCTAATTCATTTTGTACATAATTAGCCTCAAAATCAGCGGCTAATATAAAGGTTTTACAATGGCCTGCCCCTTCCCCTAGTCCATTGGACATTTTCACCCCATCATTAATGCCTTGGCTGGCCTCCTCCTCATTAAAACCGTCAAATCCAAGGGCAGATAACTGGGCTACGAGCATTTCAAATTGATCCTGGTTGTCAAAATCGAAGGCTATTTGTATGTATTCTTTGGACATGGGTTTTATTTTAAGTTGAGTGAAGTAATTGGAATAAGTACCTATTCCTAGGCGCTCAGCTCGCTGCGCTCGAATGTTCGCTACGGAATAGAATTTACTCCAATTTCACTTGAACATAAGAACACTTTGCAAAGTTAGCAACAAAAAATGCCCCGCGTTAGTAGCAGGGCATTTATATGGTAACTTTCTAAATTCTATTGTTGAGGACCTCTATCTTCACGAGGCGCTTGCTCTGGACGAGGCAATAAAGCTTTATGGCTTAATTTGAACTTGCCTGTTTTAGGATCCAAACCAACCAATTTCACTTTTACGACATCTCCTTCGTTATAGATACCATCCATGGTTTCCAAACGCTTCCAGCTTATTTCACTAATGTGTAATAAGCCTTGTTTGCCTGGCATGAATTCTACAAAGGCACCAAACTCTTTCACGCCTTTCACTACCCCCTCGTATTCATCTCCAATTTCTGGAACTGCAACAATACCATTGATCCATTTAACCGCAGCATCTAAGCTATCCTTGTTCGCAGAGAAGATGCTTACTTCACCATGGTTGCCCACTTCCTCAATATTAATCGTTGCACCAGTTGTTCTTTGCATCTCTTGGATGATTTTACCACCTGGCCCGATTACTGCTCCAATATATTCTTTATCAATAATCAACTTCACCATTCTAGGTGCATGTGGTTTCACATCTGCACGGGCAGCTGGCATACAAGCATACATGGCATCTAATATATGTAAGCGACCTTTTTTAGCTTGAGACAATGCTTCACGCATAATGTCCATACTTAAACCGTCTACTTTAATATCCATTTGCACACCGCAAATACCATCGCGTGTACCTGTTACTTTAAAATCCATATCTCCTAAATGATCTTCATCGCCTAAGATATCTGTTAAGATGGCGTATTTGCCATCTTCTCTAGAAATCAATCCCATGGCCACACCACTCACGTGCTTAGGCACAGGCACACCTGCATCCATCAATGCTAAAGAACCCGCACAAACAGTTGCCATTGAAGAAGAACCATTAGATTCTAAAACATCAGACACCACTCTTAAAGTATAAGGGAACACCGTACTATCTGGTAACATTTGTTTTAAAGAACGCATGGCTAAATTACCATGACCTACTTCACGACGACCTACACCACGCATCATCTTTACTTCTCCTGTAGAGAATGGAGGGAAATTATAGTGTAAGAAAAATTTAGTGTATTCAGCACTTGCTGCAGTCTCTTGCATTAACTCATCCAACTTCGTACCTAAAGTAACAGTGGTTAAAGATTGAGTTTCTCCTCTTGTAAATAAAGAAGAACCATGCGGTGTTGGCAATGGATCTACTTCCATGGCTAATGGACGCACTTGATCTAATTGACGACCATCTAAACGAATACGTTTGTCTACCATCATATCTCTTACTAATTCCCATTTCAAGTCCTCGTAATACTTACCTGCTAATTTCTTTTGCAAGTCGGTAATTTCAGTTCCTAAATGTTCGATGATTTCTTTTTTCAAAGCAGTGAAGGCATCGCTTCTCTCATGCTTGGCAGAACCCATTTCAGCAATCGCAGTTACTTTCGCTTTGGCGAATGCATATACTTTATCTTTAATTGTTTGGTCTTGTTCTGGTTTTTTATAATCACGCACTTCTGTAATACCTACTACTTTTCTTAATTCCGCTTGTGCTTTAATTTGTTTGCGAATGGCTTCATGCGCAATTTCTAAACATTGAACCAATTCTTCTTCCGAACATTCTTTTGCTTCTCCTTCCACCATCATCAAATTCTTTTCAGTAGCAGCAATTAAAAATTCAAAATCAGAAATAGCCAATTGCGCTTTAGAAGGATTAATAATAAATTCTCCTTTGATGCGGCCAATGCGTACTTCAGAAATAATTTCTTTGATAGGTATATTTGAAACGGCTAAGGCAGCTGATGCAGCTAAACATGCTAATGAATCGGGCATTACATTTTCATCACTTGAGATCAAAGAGATCAATACTTGTACATCACATAAATAATCTTCGGGGAATAAAGGACGCAATGCACGGTCAATTAAACGACTGGTTAATATTTCATAATCATTTAATCGCGCTTCTCTTTTAAAGAATGAACCAGGAATACGACCTGCAGATGCAAATTTTTCTTGGTAGTCTACACTTAATGGAAAAAAGTCTTGACCCTCTTTAGGATCCTTATTGGCCACCACGGTGGCGAGTAAAATACAATTGCCTTGTCTTACTGTAACAGCACCGTCTGCTTGACGTGCTAATTTTCCTGTCTCAATGAATACTTCTTGACCAGGATTTATTTCGAATTTTACCGATTTTGGTTGTACTAACATTTTAATTTTTTTTATACAGTTGATCACAAGGAAAAACTGAAAGTATACAAACAACTAATCCCAACCGTGTTGTGCAGTTGGGACAGCTTATTAATAAGTTCTTCTTGAATTATTTTCTTAAACCTAATTTTTCAATTAGAGCGCGGTAACCAGTTAGGTTATGTTTTTGTAAATAAACCAATAAACGCTTACGCTGACCCACTAATTGCATCAACCCTCTTTGAGTAGAATGGTCTTTGTGGTTTGCTTTCAGGTGACCTGAGATGTGCGCAATACGCTCGGTTAATAAAGCGACTTGTCCTTCGATAGAACCAGTGTTTGTTGCTTTACCGCCAAATTCGGCAAAAATGCCTGCTTTTTTTTCTTTTGTTAATGTAGCCATTGTAAAAACTTCTTTTTTTGTAGTTAACTGTTAACTACGGTTTTATTTTTTTATTTCGGCTGCGAAGATACGTGGAAAAGGCGTAAATCAATCAAAAATTTCGACGTTTTTTGGGTATTTTGCTCGATCAAATAGGAATATTTTATCGATCAATACAGCGGAGTAGTTGATTGACACTACTTTTACAAAAGTGCTGTTTTTGCCTTTATCCAAGATGGTGGCGGTAGAAAGTGCCGATTTTAGCTTGTCAATGACCAAGGTTACTTTTTGAAAACTCTTGCGTTTATCGATAGGAATAAGTTCGATGGTGGCTTGATTATTATTTTGACTTAAAATGCTGTAATTGAAGTCTTTATCATAGTTACCTGATAATAATTTTTGAGGACTTAAGGTTTGATCAGACTCGGAAACATTGGACTTGGATATGGTGTTTACGCCATCAAAATTATAAATTGTGGTTCCATCACAAAGAATCTCGGTCGCGCCTTGTTTTAAAAGGTATTTGTCCCCTTTCATCTTTAAATTGATGGATTTATTGCCCAATGACTTCCCACTGCTATTTTTGGAGATCAGCTCAATGCTTACTAAAATACCCTTGGCCCCCTTTACTTTGGCCCCAATTTGATCTAAAATAGCCTTGGCCTGACTGTCTTTTTGAGCAGCGGCGGTGAAAACAGTCAAAAACGCGATCAATAGGTAAACTAATCTCATTGTATTTATTTAAAGCAATTCCAATTAGGACAAATTTAATGATTTAAGGTCTAATCAGGCCTGGACAATATTTTTTAATAAAATAATAACTTCTTAAAGGTTCTTTTGCAAAAATGCGTTTAATTCAGCCTCTGTTTTGTATAAAACCTCTCTAGGCTTACTCCCTTGACTAGGCCCTACCAAACCAGCAGATTCCAATTGGTCCATCAACCTACCTGCCCTATTGTAGCCCAATTTCATTCTTCTTTGTATTAAAGAGGTAGAACCCATTTGTGCATGTATGATCAATTTGGCTGCTTCCTCAAATAAGACATCTCTTGCGCCTGCATCAAAATTGCCTGCGTCCATTTCTTTTTCATCAATGTATTCCGGCAATAAAAATGCTTGCGGGTAGCCTTTTTGATCTGCAATAAAGGAACAAACTCTATCCACTTCTGGGGTATCTACAAAAGCACATTGCAAACGGGTAATTTCTCCATTGTAACTCACCAACATATCTCCCTTTCCAATTAATTGCTCTGCACCACCGGCATCTAAAATAGTTCTACTGTCAATTTTACTGGACACTTTAAAAGCTATGCGCGCAGGGAAATTGGCTTTAATGGTTCCTGTAATAATATTTACACTTGGTCTTTGTGTAGCAATAATTAAATGAATACCCACCGCTCTAGCCAACTGCGCCAAACGCGCAATGGGCATTTCTACTTCCTTGCCTGCTGTCATAATTAAATCGGCAAACTCATCCACGACCAAAACAATGAATGGTAAAAATTGATGCCCTTTTTCAGGATTTAATTTACGTGCAGTAAATTTTTCATTGTACTCTTTGATATTTCTACAGCCTGCTTCTTTTAATAAATCATACCTGTTGTCCATTTCAATACACAATGCATTTAAGGTATTGATTACTTTTTTAGTATCTGTTATAATCGCATCTTCTTCGCCAGGCAATTTAGCTAAGAAATGTTTTTCGATGACACGGTACAAACTCAATTCCACTTTCTTAGGATCTACTAAAACAAATTTCAATTGTGAAGGATGTTTTTTATACAATAATGAAACCAAGATGGCATTCAAACCCACCGACTTTCCTTGTCCTGTTGCTCCAGCCATTAATAAGTGTGGCATGCTAGCTAAATCAACAATAAAATTTTCATTGTCAATTTTTTTACCAATGGCAATTGGTAAAGAAAATTTACTGGTTTGGAATTTTTCACTAGCCAATAATGTTTTCATACTCACCACCGACTTACGAATATTGGGCACTTCAATACCAATGGTACCCTTACCAGGTATGGGTGCAATGATACGTATGCCCAATGCAGCTAAGCTTAAGGCAATATCATCTTCTAAATTTTTAATGCGGCTAATGCGAACCCCTGGTGCAGGAACAATTTCATACAAAGTAACTGTAGGCCCCACGGTAGCGGCTATTCTTTGTATGGCTATATCATAATTCTTAAGTGTGGCAATGATTTGATTCTTATGTGTTTCTAATTCTTCAGGATCCTGCACAATTTTTTCAGAGCCATGTGTTTCTAATAAATTTAAATGCGGATACTTGTAATTTTTCAAATCCAAAGTGGCATCGTATTGTGTCCCTATGCTTCCTACTGGAACAATTACTTCTTTAGCAAGATCTTTGATTTCTAAATCAAGGTCTTCTAATAATTCTCCATTAAAATCTTCAATATTGGTAGGTTCAATAATACTGACAGGTTCTTCAATTAAGGTTGGCGCCAATTCCATCTGTGCAATAGTGGGCTCTTCTACTAAATCAATTTCATCAAAGGATGTTCCATTGGTTAATGGTTCAACCACTGTATCATTTTTTAAAGTATTGGCACTAAATGCTTCATTTTTATTTTGAGGTGCATTCAAATCCCATTCTTGTTTCACTGCTTCTTCAGTATCTTCTGTAACAAAGACTTCTTCCTTTATTTTAGGTTTGAGAAAATCAAAATTGGGCAGATTAAAACTTGGATTGAACCTCCAAATGACATAACTAAACCCTGCCACCAATAACAAAGCACCTGTACCAAAACTGCCTATCCATTTTATCAACCAACTACTACTGTATTCACCGAGCGCCCCACCCCAAGAAAATAAGGCCCCTTGAGTGACAAAGGCAAAAGAAGTACTCAATACCAATAAACCTATCATTACATAACGCAGGTTTCTCCACAAACTAAATATGGGTTTGGTAAAAAATAAGTTCACTCCTAATACAAAAAAGAAGGAACAAAGTAAATAAGCAGGTAGGCCAAATCCATTAAATATAATTTGATAAGCTACAAACGCGCCAAAATAACCCATTAAATTATTTGCTTTCAAGTCATTCACGGTAAATAAATGGGTACGCCAAAGCTGAACCATGTCTTGATCTTCCTGCCAAGTAAATAAATAGGAAGTAAAAGCAACAAATAAAAATAAAGCAATGAGCAAACTTACAGCGCCAAATATTTTAGAAGTACGTTCATCCTTGACTACTTCTGTAACAGAGACTTCAGCTGCTTTGTCTGGGTTAAGTGCGTCCACTGAAACCTTTGGTTCTTTTTTGCTTTTAAGCGTATTTGCCATGATAACAAATATAAGTTATCTGTATAGGACCAAAAAAGAATTTGAGCAAATGTGTAAAATTGAAAAAGGGCAAGGCTACTTATCCACTTTATGCTTAAAAACAACCCTAAGCCAGTTCATCCACCCCAGCATAAAAAACAATCCTCCAATGGGTGTGATGGGACCTAAAAAACTAGTCCATGAAAAATTAAAAATGGTAGATAAAACCAATAAATACAAGGACCCACTAAAACAAAAAATACCAATAATAAAAAAATGAGCTGCCCAGCCTAACCCTTTTTGTTCCCCTTCTACTGCTTGGTTTTGACTGCCATAAATAGACAAGGCAATTAGTGCCATCGCATGAATGAATTGATACCTAACGCCGGTTTCAAAAATGGTGATACGATCTGTCAAAACATAGGATTTTAAGGAATGTGCCCCAAAGGCGCCAAGCAAGACTGCCACTAAAGAAAAAACCAAACCCCAAATTAATATTTTACGATGCATGTTTTAAGATTAGTTTTTTTAAGCCAGCCTCAGTGATTTGTGCTGAGCTTAATCGGTAGGTGGCTTGTTGATAATAAGCATGTCTTTCGACCAATTTTTGCTGAATGAAATTAGCTAGTGCTTCATCAGACAAATTTGCAATTAAAGGGCGATGGGCTTTTTCTGCTATTAATCTTTGGACCAATACTTCTACCGATTCATCCAACCAAATAACGATGCCTTCTTTTTTCATCCAAGCCATATTCTCTTGAAAACAAGGCGTGCCACCACCCGTAGCCAATACAAACTTTTTTTTCTCCTTAAACCACCTTAAAATTTTAGCTTCAAGTTTTCTGAAATGATCTTCCCCATCCTCTTCAAAAATTTCTGCGATGGTTTTTTCTTCGGTCATTTCAATTAAATCATCTAAATCATAGCCAGCCGATTTAATCCACTTAGCCATTGTTTTTGTCCAGAAACTTTTTCCTGAACCCATCATCCCTATTAAAAATATTTTTTCAGCAGCCATCTTTTACTACTATTTAAAAGCATTAAAACCAGTGATGTCCATCCCCGTAATTAATAAATGAATATCATGTGTCCCCTCATAAGTAATGACACTTTCTAAGTTCATGATATGTCTCATGATGGAATACTCTCCTGTGATGCCCATCCCACCTAATATTTGTCGAGCGTCTCTTGCAATCTGAGCTGCTATTTCACAACTATTTCTTTTGGCCATACTAATTTGCGCAGGAGTCGCACGACCTTCGTTCATCAACAAACCCAATCTCCAAACCATCAATTGCGCCTTAGTAATTTCAGTCACCATTTCGGCTAATTTTTTTTGTTGCAATTGAAAGGCTGCAATGGGTTTACCAAATTGAACGCGTTCTTTGCTGTATCGCAAAGCGGTGTCATAACAATCCATGGCGGCACCCAATGCACCCCAAGCAATACCATACCTTGCTTTGCTTAAACAACCTAAAGGACCTTTCAATCCTTTTACATTGGGTAAAATATTTTCTTTAGGAACTTTTACATTATCAAAAACCAATTCTCCAGTGGCACTGGCACGCAAACTCCATTTACCATGGGTAGTGGGTGTGGAAAACCCTTCCATGCCTCTTTCTACAATGATACCTTTAATTTCTCCCACTTCATTTTTTGCCCATACCACCGCAACTTGTGCAAAAGGGGCATTGCTAATCCACATTTTAGCTCCATTTAAAATAACATGGTCGCCTACCTCTTTATAATTTGTCAACATACTCGATGGATCTGATCCATGATCGGGCTCCGTCAAACCAAAACAGCCCAACCATTCGCCTGATGCCAATTTAGGTAAATATTTTTTCTTTTGTGCTTCATTACCATAGGCATAAATAGGAAACATCACCAATGAACCTTGCACACTTGCGGTACTTCTAACACCACTGTCCCCTCTTTCTAATTCTTGCATCATGAGGCCATAGCTAATGTAATCCAAGCCACCGCCGCCATACTCCTCAGGCACTGTTGGACCAAAACAACCAAGGTCTCCTAATTGTTTAATAATTTGAGTAGGGAATTCTGCACGTTGCGCATAATCTTCAATGATGGGGGATATTTCTTTTTTTACATAGTCTCTGATGGCAGAACGCACCATGCGTTGTTCTTCTGAAAGTAATTCATCCAATTGATAATAATCGGGCGATTCAAATAAGTCGGCTCTAACTGCCATATTGAATAATTTTAGGTAATAAACAAACTTGTACAAAGGTAGCAGAAACGACAGTAAAAAAGTATATTTACAATAACAATAATTCACATGAGAAAAGTAATCACGCACTTAAGTTTCTACGTTTTACTTGCCATTATTGCGGGTATTCTATTAGGCATCTATTTCCCAGCAAAGGCGGTTCAGCTAGAACCATTGGCTAAAAGTTTTATCAGCCTAATTAAAATTTTCACCTACCCCATCATCTTTCTAACCGTTTCTTTAGGCATTGCCAGCATGGGCGATTTAAAAAAAGTAGGCCGCATAGGAATTAAATCATTGGTCTATTTTGAAATTGTAAGCACCCTTTCTTTAGCCATCGGAGTTATGATGGCTTTGTGGATTCAACCAGGAAATATCAATAAAGAGGGTTTGCAAATGCAAGATCCTTCTAAATATACCCAAGCCACTTATTTTAATTTATGGGCCATCATTAAACAAAATACGAACTTACAAATTTTGTTATTGGCCATTGTACTCGGCATCGTCTTAAACTTTTTAAACAAAAGAGAAAAATACATTCACTTTCTTGGACGTACCACCCATTATGTTTTTCTTGGTTTAAAATATGTAATGTATTTAGCGCCCTTGGGCGCCCTGGGTGGCATGTCCTTTGCCATTGGTAAATATGGATTAAAAACACTGATCCCATTAGGTAAATTAATGGGTACAATGTATTTAACCATGGCTATTTTTATTGTGATTGTGCTAGGAATCATTTTAAAATATTATCAACTTTCTATTTTCAAATTGATTAAAAACATCAAAGAAGAATTGCTCATTGTGTTTGGCACTTCCTCTTCTGAACCCGCCATGCCATCGCTGATGAATAAATTAGAAAAGATGGGTTGTTCTAAATCGGTAGTAGGCTTAGTGGTGCCTACTGGCTATTCTTTTAATTTAGATGGCACTTCCATTTACTTATCCATGGCGGTTATATTTATTGCACAGTTGTACAATGTACAATTAAGTAATGCAGAAATTGTAACCATGATTTTAATCTTGATGCTTACTTCAAAAGGCGCGGCAGGTGTGACCGGCAGTGGATTTATTGTGCTAGCTTCTACCTTAGCTACGCTTCAGAAAATTCCTATAGAAGGCTTAGCTTTTTTATTGGGGGTAGATAAATTTATGAGTGAAGCGCGTGCCATCACTAATATTATTGGCAACAGTGCTGCCACCTTGGTCATTGCAAAATCGGAAGGAGAAACAATTAACTTAGATTAATTAGATTAACAAGGCTTTCATTTCCTTTGCATAGTCATGCGCAGCGATGGCTGCTTTTAGGGCAAAGTCATTTCCATTGCTGGCAAAAATAATGGCCCTACTGGCATTAACCAATAAGCCAACTTCATTGTTTTTACCATATTTAGTAACTTCTGCTAAACTACCACCTTGCGCACCTACTCCAGGTACCAATATAAAATGTGCTGGTATGATTTTACGAATGCTTTCAAATTCCTTGGCCTTGGTGGCTCCAACTACAAACATGATTTGATCGGCTGTACCCCAAGTAGCTACTTGTTCCAAAACAGACTCATACAAAAATTGTCCGCTGGCTAATTTTTGTTGTTCAAAGTTTTGACTTCCAAGATTGGAAGTTAAGCCAAGTACAATGGTACATTTATTGCTATAGGCTAAGAAAGGTTCAATACTGTCCTTACCCATATAGGGCGCCACTGTAATGGCATCAAAGGGTAAGACCTCAAAAAAAGTTTTTGCATATTGTGCCGAAGTATTTCCAATGTCACCTCTTTTTGCATCAGCGATGGTAAAATGTGTGCTGGGAATATAAGCCAGCGTTTCTTCCATGGCTTGCCAACCTTTCACCCCTAAGGATTCATAAAAAGCGGTATTGATTTTATAACTTACACAGTAAGGTGCAGTGGCATCGATGATGGCTTTATTGAAATCAGTTACCCCTTGGGCTGTTTTAGGAATACCAGCGGGTAATTTCTCCATATCGGAATCCAAACCCACACATAAATAGGATTGTTTGGCGACAATCTGTTTCATCAATTTATCTTTTATCATATTTAGGTGGTTGCTCCTAAAAGCAAAATTAATATAAACCAAGCAAGCTGCCAATTTACAAAACCAGGGGCTAAGCAATTGCAAATTGACTTAACTTTGCTTCCAATGAAACCACTAAAAACTAGAGCCCTTATAATTATCGGAATGCTTGTTTTAGCAATGAGTTGTAGCGATAAGGCCAATAATGAAATGGCAGACAATGCCCTTGACGGAGGCAGGTACTTCTTAGAAAATTGCAACCAAGGCGATTTCAACAAAGCCATCAATTACCTACTGGACAATCCCGAAAATCGAAGCTATTTTAAGGGTATCTCCCTCCAATACTTTGCCTTAGACAAGGAAGGAAGGCAGCAATTAAGACAGGCCTCCATTCAGATAAATGAAGTGAAAGCCATTGACAGTAACCAAAGCATTATTAACTATCAAAGTTCTATGGATAAAATACCCCATCAACTCAAAGTAGTCAATAGCTCAAAAGGCTGGAAAGTAGATTTAAAATATACCTATAGCCTAAAATAATAAAACAAAAAATGTATATTTGCCCTCGAATAAAATATCCTTTTTAAACAATTATATTAATCGCACAATGGAAGCACAAAAAAACACAAAAAAATACTGGGCACTATGTTTTACATGGGTGGTCATTTTGGTCGCCTTAATTATCTTACATAGAGAATTTTTCTGGCTAGCGCTTCCGGGAGTTTTTACTTATTTTGTAAAAGCCATGGATTTGATCTAAGCTTCAATTTTAAAATAAATTCCAAAAAAAAGCCTTCTGATCATACAGAAGGCTTTTTTTATTTCAATTATTTTCTTTCTCTTTATTTAAGAATGGATAAAGCAGCATCTATATATGAAAAATTTTCAGGTTGAGAATGATGGATGGGTTTGATCACTTTTGATTCTCCCAATCTTACCACGATGGCATTTTTTTCTTTGATGATGAATACATATTGGCCAAACAATCCATTTTGTGCAGGTATACTTAACCCTCTGTGATGGACGATCCAATATTGATAGCCATAAAAATCAACAGGATTGTTATTTTCAAAAGTATCTTTTAAATAAGTTGCAGGCGTAGTCGCTGCTTGTACATAAGTTTCAGAAACAATTTGCTTGTCGCCCCATTTACCTTTGTTCAATACCAATTGACCAAACCTAGCATAGTCATGGGCCACCCCATTGAAACAACAAAATGTTTTTTCATGTTTTTTAGCTCCATCTAATAACCATAATGCATCTGCTTCAGCACCCATGGGTTTCATAAAACGCTCACTTACTAAATGGGATATATTGTCCCCAAATGCTTTTTCTACAATAAATCCCAACACTTGTGTATCCGCACTACGGTAATCCCAAGTAGTGCCCGATGGCTCTTTGTATTTTAGTTGATCTATCAAATAAGCTTCATCATCCCCATAATAGCCAGTCGCATTTAAACTAAAATAGCCCAAGTCTGATTCTTTGTAATTGGTGCCAGAACTCATGGTCAATAAATCTTTGATGCGCACTTTTTCCAAACCACTGGTTTTGAAATGAGGCACATAGTTGCCTACTGGTTCGTCCAAAGATTTTATTTTTCCTTCATCTAAGGCGATACCAATGAGTAAGGAAATAATACTTTTAGCAGCAGAAAAAGAACCGCTTAATGTTTTGGATGTGTACCCATCCCAATATTTCTCATACAATAATTTTCCATTTTGAATCACCAAAAAAGCATGGGTATCATTAGAATCTATAATTTTCATTAAGGAATCTGGAATCACGCCTTTATTGTAATTACTATCTAAAGGCCAAAATTGTGGCGCACCCCCACTAGCCACTACACGTGTGGGATGTGTTTTATAATCGTGAATGGTATGTTTTCCCCAAAGGACAAAGTTTCTTAAATGAGAGAATCTTGGTGTATACGATAACCCTATCAATACAAGAAAGATAAAAGCTAGCCCTAAGAGTAGTTTTTTTAGCATTAGAAGGAGAATTTTGTTTTAATTTGCAAGCCGAAAGCAATAAACTCTAGCGCTAATTTAATTAAAATAAAGCAAAAGCAATATGTATTCCAGCGAATTTCAAGAAATAATTAACAGAAGAAGGTCTAATAGAAAGTTTGATCCCTTGGTCGAAGTACCTGCAGAGGTCATCAAAAGAAGTTTGGAAAGAGCCATCTTATCGCCCAATAGCAGCAATATGCAATTGTGGGAATTTTATTGGATTAGATCCGAAGAAGAAAAAAAGAAATTTGGCGATTTATGTTTAGGACAGAACGCTGCTAAAACTGCTAAGGAAATTGTGGTCTTTGTTACACGAAAAGATTTATGGAAACAACATGCCAAATGGAATTACAATAGATTAAAAGCTGGCATTAAAGGTGAACCGAATAAACTTCAAAAAAGAGGTTTGGATTATTATGGAAAATTAATGCCCCTGGCCTATCGTTCCGATATTTTTGGACTATTTGCTTTTGTAAGAAGATGCCTTAGTTTTTTTATGGGGCTTCGCAAACCTTTTATGCGTTTTGGTGGCAAGGCAGACCAAAGAGTGACTGTGCATAAATCTTGTGCATTAGCCGCACAAACTTTTATGTTGTCTATTGCAGCAGAAGGTTTTGAATCCTGCCCAATGGAAGGCTTTGATGAAATAAGAGTGAAAAAAACATTGCAATTGCCTGCAGGTGCCGAAATAAATATGATTATTTCAGTGGGCAAAGGCACCGAAGAAGGTATTTGGGGACCAAGATTTAGATTGCCTTACGAAGAAGTAGTTTTTGAACGTTAAATAAAAAGCCTCCAAAATTTGGAGGCTTTTTATTATTTAATTATTTAACTATGGCTATTTAGCAGGCGTTAAAATAATATTTCTGTATTCTATGGGCCCATGGTCTCCTTGCATCATAATTGGACCTGGCTCGCCTTCATTGGCATCTAAGGCACCGCCTGTTACACCAGGGATGGGTTGGCTTTCAATTACTTTTTTTCCATTGACAAAGACCGTCACTAATCTTCCTACCAAAGTGATATCATAAGATTGCCATTCACCTGCTTCTTTGGCCATCATCCATAAAGGATCAATGAAACCATACACCCCTCCTAAATAAATATTTAAGGGTTCTTTGCCTTTGCTGTCTTCTACTTGCACTTCATACCTGCCTCTTAAATAAACCCCACTATTACTTTCTTTGGGATAACGAAATTCAATGTGCAATTTAAAATCATTGAAAGATTTATTGGTTCTTATATTGACACCTGACTGAGGACTTTTTAAGATCCCCTTCTCTACTACCCATTGATTGTTTTTTCCAAGTGGCATCCAACCCTCCAAATTTTTACCATTGAACAAATAAATAGGTGTACCCCATACTGGCGCTTTTTCTCTTATTAATTTTGGCGCACGAACCCCGGTAATGGTATAAGTTTTACCCATGGCACTAACAATAGTTCCTTCCAATTTATCGTCTTTGTAATTGGCTTCGAAAATCATTTCCTTATCCGTTTTTTCCCATTGTGCTGGAATATGAAAGCTTAGTTTGCCTTCCTTAAATATCAATAAAGAAATAGGCCTAGCACTTCCACCATCACCTACAAAACGGCCAGTCAAACAGTTCACACCTGAATGTCTTACTTCCAACCAAGAGGCTGCGATACGGCCTCCGCCCATGTTCACAGTTAAGTCCCAACGACCTTCTACTGGCGCTGAAAATTCTGGATCATTGTTTGCCATGCTGGCATTTGAAAAAAGTAATGCAAGCAATGCCAGTCCTATATTGAATATTTTTTTCATGATTGATTTTTTATTATATTAAACTAGTTGGTTTTTAATGCTTTTTCAATAATAAAAATCATGGCAGCTCTATGCGCCTTGGTCTCTTCATTGCCAAGGCTTGCAGCACTTAATTTTATTTTTAACTTTTTCAAAGTATAATAAAGCGCCGATTTTGATACTTGATCTAAAGCTGGATTGTCTAACAATTGCGCAGTAGTTTTTACAAAAGAAGTTTGTAAATATTGTCTGTACACATTTACATTTCCACTAAGGTCTGCGTCAAAAACATTTTTTACTAAATCATTCATCACTTCTGCTACGCTGTATTGATTGCCATACAAACTTGTATTGGTTATTCTTTGTAAAGTATTTGGATGTAAAATTTGATCAAACGCACTTGTAGACAATGAATTTAAATTAGCAGTCACTTTATAATCCTCTCCTCGGCCTTGATTAAACCCTCTTCTTTGTATTTGTAAGTAAGGAAATACTTGTGCATCCTGATCGTATACGTTGGGTGCAAATGCATATTTAGCTAAGGTAGCCATGGCTTTTTTCTGCAAGGCCACTGGTGTGGGTGTATAAGGCTTAGTGGTAGATTTTTGTTCAGGGAAGGAACGATCAATGTATACCCCTCCGATATAACGACTCACGGCGCCAATCATGTTTCTTCTTTGATTTAATAAACTTCCGTATCTAGTTCTAAGTTCAGCATAAGATTTCCCTGTTTTAGAATACTTGGATACTAACTTACCCATCAAATTATTCACTATTTTAAATCTATCTTCAGCATAAGCAATGGCATCATTGGTAAAATCATTTACATTGATTCTTGGATCAATTCCAGAACCTGGAGCGCGCATATCGTCTCCATCATTACCAAAGGCCAAATATGGTTCTGTGCTTCTTGATAAAATTTTATTTAAACCAGCTTCTTCTTCATCGGTAGCAAATTGTCTATAACCATATTCAATGGCCCATAAATCATAAGGCCCTGCCTTGGTGGTATAAAAATCTCCTTGTTTTGTTTTATCTAAAGAAAAATTGATGGCTGGATAATCCATCACAGAACCCATTGATCCAATTTTATGCGTGAGGCTGGTGTCATTCACTTGAGCCGGCGATAACATTTGGCTACTTTTCATATTGTGATTCAAGCCCAGGGTATGCCCCATTTCATGCAAGATCAAATAAGTTAAATATTGTTGGTGTAACAATTTAATTTCTTTTGCAGGTGCCCCATCTACTTCTAGTAAGGTAAGGCCTGCACTGTATTGTGCTTTTAATTCATTGGCTAAATTACAATTGTCCTTGGTCCCAAAATGAGCAACTGTTGAGTTGTCCAAAGATTGGTTGGAAGCACCATTGTACAACTCATCATTGATAGGTGATGCATTCCCAGAAAACCACTCCACTGTAATATCCGCTCCTAATATTTGACCAGTTCTTGGATTCACAAAACTTGGTCCAATGGCACCATAAGAAGGTTGAGATGAGGCCACCCATCTGATTACATTGTAATGAATGTCTGCTGGATCCCAAGTGGCGGTATCTGGCATGATTTTCATTTCTAAAGCATTTTTAAATCCTGCTTTTTCAAATGCTTCATTCCATTTCATTCCCGCATCGTATATAATTTGTCTGAATTCAAGGGGTGTAGTATTTTCAATCCAATACACTAAAGGTGCCACCGGTTCACTCATTGCAGCGGTAGGCTCTTTTTTCTGTAAATCCCAATGATGAATCATGTCTTTGTATGGTGTTGGGCTAATACTTGTTAAATCATTACGCTCTGTCATGAAATAACCCACTCTTGGATCATCTTTTCTTGGAACAAAATGATTTTCTGGCATGGCAATAAAGCTATGTTGCATGCGCACTCTCACATAACGAGGATCTGCGATATCTGGTCCACCATCTGCAGTGACTGTTGGATTGTCATAAGAAAGATCTACCACTACATCTGTATTGTCGCTAAAAGAACGCAATTGCGCATACTTGGATTTGCTTTGATTTAAGTTACCTAAATTAAAAATACCTGCAGATCCAGGACCTGGAGGCATATTGGGTTTAACGGGATCTAATTTCTCACTAATAAATAATCCATCGGCACTCACTAAATAACCCAAGGAATCTTCCACTATATATTTGTCTGAAAAGAAAATGGCTTCAGGCTTGTCTACTTCTGCAGTTTTACTTACAGGATTATTTTTATCATAATACAATCCAGTATTGACAATGGCAAACTCAATTTTATCAAAAGCCTTCTTGATTTTAAAAACCAAATTGCTACGGTGCATGCTTTGATTTAAAAATAAACTAGTAGGTCCACTTATAGAAAAACTTTCATAAATGAATTCTTTACCTAGTTGTTCTTTTTTAATGTATAGTTGAACACTGCCCGTTGCGGTATCTTGATACAAGGTAAAAAGTCCAGCATTTTTTAACTGGCCTTTTACTTTATCAGCCAATGTAGGTTTTTTACTTGCAGGTTTTGCAGTATCAGATTTTTCAGAAATTACTGGTGGTGCAACTTTTTGAGCAAAGGCATTCGAGGCCCCCATCAATAGCACTAAAAATAAGAAGGTGTATTTTTTCATAAACTTGTTTTGGAGCAAACAAATTACACAAATTTTCATAAATAAAGTAGCTACCATCTACCATTTATAAAAAAAGCCCCCGCATTTAATACGGAGGCTTAATCATTGAACTAAAATGTTCTTTTGTGGAGTCGAGGGGAGTCGAACCCCTGTCCAAACAATGTTACCATTGGTCTTCTACATGCTTATTGTTTTATTACTTGTCGGCGAATAGCAGGAAAAACACAAACCAATTATTTGCTTAGCTGAATGGTACTTAAATAAAAGGCACAGCCTACTTTTATCGCATCCTGTTTTGTTTTTAATTAGGCTGAGGAGCGGGCAACAGGCCTGCCTTCTCTCTCGACCAAAATGGAAGTTAATTCACTGAATTAAGCAGCCATGGCAAAATTTGCTTCGCCTTTTGATTGTTTGGTATTCAGATTAAAGTGCTAATTACCCAACGCACTGCATGCTTACCCCAACCGCTACGACTGCTGTCAAAACCATACGACCCCAATTGTATCTGATGAGCTAAAACTTATTTCGAACCTACAAAATTACAACTAATTCTTGGATTACTTAAACAAACGCCAAAAGTCCAATCCCAATGCATAAAACATTAAGCCGAACATCAGCATCATACCTACTACTTGTGCATATTCCATAAACTTATCACTGGGCTTTCTTCCGGTAATCATTTCTATCAAAATAAACAAAGCATGTCCCCCATCCAAAGCAGGAATAGGAAGCACATTCATAAAAGCCAATATAATAGAAAAGATGGCGGTCAAAGTCCAAAATTTTTCCCAATCCCAAATAGAGGGGAAGGTATTTCCTATACTAATTAAGCTACCTAAAGAATCGTTGGGATTTACTTTTCCTGTAAAAATTTGTTTGATGCCTGTAATGTAATTATCGAGTGTTGTAAAGCATCTATTGACACCTTCAGGAATAGATTCCATAAAACTAAAATTCTTATGCACGGTGGTGAATAAGGCATAAGGCAACTTTACAAACAATCCTAATTGACCCTTACTGCTAATTAAGGTTTTAAAATAAACAGTGTCATTTCCCCTTTTAGCTGTTACCATCACAATTGAATCAGCAAGTTTTTTCTTTACTTCTAAAAATTGATACTGATATTGAATACTTGTATTGTTAATTTTTAATAAAGTGTCGTCTTTATTAATAGCCCCTTGCAAGATCACAGCCGACTTGCCCACAGAGTCTACCACCACAGGTATACGCGGAGTGACAAATGGTGCTGTCTTTTTATATTTTGCAATCTCCCCTGACAAAGTACTTGGAATAGTTAAAGAAATGATACTATCCCCTCTTTTAACTTCTAATGTTTTAGGATTGGTCAAAATTAATTTACCTTCTAATGCATCAAAGTTTTCTAGTTCTTTATGGTCTAAAGAAACAATGATATCCCCTTCTTGAATACCCATACCGCTTGCTAGTTCACTTGGATGCACCCCATAAATTACATTCTTTGCAGGCAAGGTATCTTCCCCCCAATAAAAAGATAAGCCTATAAATATGACGATGGCTAAAACTACATTCACGATGACTCCGCCCAACATCACAATCAATCTTTGGTAAGCGGGCTTTGACCTAAGTTCCCAGTTTTCAGGGGGTAATTTCATTTGTTCTTTATCCATGCTCTCATCAATCATCCCGGCAATTTTTACATAACCACCAAAGGGTATCCAGCCAATACCATATTCAGTTTCGCCAATCTTCTTTTTCCAAAGACTGAAGCCAGGATTAAAAAATAAATAAAATTTTTCTACTCTTGTTTTGAATAAACGCGCTGGAATAAAATGTCCCAACTCATGCAAAACAACCAATATTGAAAAGGATAAAATAAACTGTGCTGTCTTAATACCCACTGCTGCAAAATCCATTGCTAAAATGTACATATAATTTATAATTGTATTAAAGAGGCGGCAAAATTACGTGCCTCACCGTCGGTTTCAAAATAATCGTCCAAACTTGGACTGGCGATATATTCTATTTTCTCTAAAGTTTTTTCAATGAGCTCGGTCATGTCTAAAAACCCAATTCTATTTCTTAAAAAAGCATAGACTGCTATTTCATTGGCTGCATTTAAAACACAGGGTGTATTGCCCCCTCTTCTTAAAGCTTCGGTAGCTAAAGCTAAATTTCTAAAAGTTTTCACATCAGGCTCATCAAAACTTAATTGATTGGGCTTGTCAAAAAGGTATCTTGGAAAATTATTTTTTAATCTTTGTGGAAATGCCATTGCATATTGAATAGGCAATTTCATATCTGGAAGTCCCATCTGTGCTTTAATACTTCCATCTTCGAATTGCACCATACTATGAATAATACTTTGTGCATGAACCACTACTTTAATTTGATCAGGCGCTAAATTGAACAACCACTTGGCTTCAATCATTTCCAATCCCTTATTCATCAAGGTAGCAGAATCAATAGAAATTTTTGCGCCCATGGACCAATTGGGATGTTGCAAGGCATGATCTCTTTTTACATTTACTAAAAAATTAGGTTTCTTCCCTAAAAAAGGGCCGCCGCTGGCCGTTAAAATTATTTTTTCAATGGGATTGTTTTGTTCCCCAACCAAGCACTGAAAAATAGCAGAGTGTTCGCTATCCACAGGAATGATGGCCGCATTGCATTCTCTTGCTTTGCGCATCACAATATCTCCAGCCACTACCAAGGTTTCTTTGTTAGCCAATCCAATGGCTTTCCCATTTTCAACCGCAGTTAACGTGGGTTTTAAGCCGGCGAAACCAACAATACCTGCCATCATAAAATCATAACAATCCATGGCCGCCACTTGCTCCAAAGCATCTTCCCCAGCAAAAACTTTAATGGGTTTTCCTTCCAATGCTTTTTTTACATTGTTGTATTTAGTTAGGTCTCCAATGACCACAATGTTGGGTGTAAATTGTAAAGCCTGTTCGATTAAAAGTGAATCGTTAGATTGCGCAGTAAGAATTTCTGCTACAAATAATTCAGGATGCGCAGCAATTACTTCGAGTGTTTGCTTCCCAATAGAGCCTGTAGATCCAAAAATGGCAATTCTTTTCTGATTCATCCAACTGTTTGCTTAAAAATTAAAATTACGCTATTATTTATTTAATTCGAAATATATTGAAGGAGTTCAGTGGCCATGATTCGATCATTGCTTAATCTTGGGGCTTTGTTCTGCCCACCTAATTTGCCTTGCGCACTCATATACTGGATAAATGCATTTTTCTGTAAACATTGTACATGCAATGGTTCTAAAATATTTCCAACAATCAAATCTTGATAGTAGACATTTTTTTCACACATATAAGTATTTAATTTTTGGCTAAATAAAGCCATATCGGAAGGCGCTTTTTCAAATTCAATAAACCATTCATGGTAGCTTTTCCCTTGCCCCTGTTGAATCATCGGTGCTACTGTAAATTCTGTAACAGCAACATTCATTTCGGTACATACTTTTAATAAGGACTGTTCCACTTCCTCTCCAATGACATGTTCTCCAAAGGCAGAAATAAAATGTTTGATTCTTCCAGTAACAATAATTCGATAAGGATCGATGCTCACAAACTTCACTGTATCTCCAATGCTGTAACCCCATAAACCTGCATTGCTATTGATAATTAATGCATATTGTTCGTCCAATTTTACTTCGGCTAAACTTAAGCGCGTTGGATTTGCTTGATGCACCTGCGCCAAAGGAACAAATTCATAGAAAATTCCACTGTTGGTATTTAATAATAAACCTGGCATGTCCCGGGTGTCTTGATAGGCAAAAAAACCTTCGCTTGCAGGAAACAATTCGATGGTATCAATGTTTTTACCTAGGGTCTCCAATAATTTGAATTTATAGGGTTCAAAATTAACCCCTCCTTGTACCATCACTTGCAGATGAGGAAAAAGTTCCTTAATGGGTTTTCCTGTTTTTTCTATTAGGCGATCAAAATACATTTGAATCCATGGAGGGATGCCTCCTATTAAGGTCATGTCTTTACCCGATGTCTCTGCAACAATTTTATCTAATTTTTCCTCCCACTCCTCAATGCAATTGGTTTCATAGCTGGGCAATTGATTTCCTCTTAAATATTGAGGAATATGGTGATTCACAATACCACTTAATCTACCCGTCGGAATTCCACCCACCCGTTCCAATTCGGGTGACCCGCTCAAAAAAATCATTTTACCCCCTGCAAATTGCGTGGATCCCGTCAAAGACATATATACTAGTAAGGCATTTCTAGCCCCGTTGATGTGGTTGCTGATGGAATCCTTGGTAATGGGGATGTATTTTACCCCACTGGTCGTTCCACTTGTTTTCGCAAAATAGATAGGGCGCCCCTTCCAAAGTACATTTTGCCCCCCTTGCTTAATGAGTTCAATATACTGTTTAAAGTCCTCATAGTCTCTTAAAGGCACTTGCTGTTTGAAACTGGCATAGTCTTTTATAAGCTCAAAATGATGATCCTTACCAAAAATAGTGGACTTCCCTTGTTTAACTAATTGATTTAGAATAGTTTGTTGGTCTGCCAAGGCGGTTTTACGCTCCTTTTGAATTTGACGGTGAATGACCCCTGCAAAGGGTTTGGCTAATAAAGATTTCACATTAATCATAGCAGGAAAGGTTGAAGCGTTTGTAGCTGGACAAAATTAGGTACTAATTTATGGATCATCAAACTACTTTAGGCCTTAAAACTCAATTATATGTGACCAAAAGGCAGAAATAAGGCAGGGCTTATTATTTTTTGAGAATTACTTGCAAATTGGGATAATAATAATTACCTTTGCCGTCCTAATTTTGGACAATATGCTAGCAGTAGTAAAAATCGCAGGACAACAATTTAAAGTACAAGCAGGAGATAGCTTGTATGTACCTCACCTGCAAGGTAAAACTGGAGATAAAGTTGAATTCAACGATGTTTTATTCGTTGATAATAATGGAAGCATCTCTTTTACTTCTAAAGTAAAAGTGAAGGCTGAGATTACTAACGACTTAGTTCAAGGTGACAAAGTGATCGCTTTTAAAATGAAGAGAAGAAAGGGCTTTCGCAAGAAACATGGTCACAGAACACATTATACACAGATCAAAATCGAAAACATCGCTTAGTCCATTGGGCTAATTGAATGTTTTCAAGTTAATAATAAGCTAGAAAAAAGAATATACTATGGCACACAAAAAAGGAGAAGGTTCCGTAAAAAACGGCCGTGATTCACAAAGCAAACGCTTAGGTGTTAAGATTTATGGTGGTCAACCAGCATTATCTGGCAACATCATTATTCGCCAAAGAGGTACTGTATACCATCCTGGTAAGAACGTTGGAGTTGGCTCTGACTTTACTTTATTTGCACTTACCAACGGTATTGTTGAATTTAAAAAAGGCAAAAACAACCGTTCTACAGTATCCATTTTACCCGTAGAAACAGTCGCTTAAGAAAATAATTTTGCAGATATAATAAAAGTTTTTTATTTTTAAGTCATATTTACTAACCATTAAATCTAAAAAACATGGCAACTGCAAAAAAAGCCGCTAAAAAAGCTGCTCCAAAAAAAGCTGTTAAAAAAGCTGCTCCTAAGAAAAAAGCCGCTAAGAAAGCTGCTCCTAAAAAAGCTGCAAAGAAAGCTGCTCCTAAGAAGAAAGCTGCTAAAAAGAAAGCTGCTAAAAAGAAATAATTATCGCAAGATAATTAAATCGTCTTTTTTGCTTTTAGCAAAAATAGATTTGAAGTCCTCCCCGTTTACGGGGGGGATTTTTTTTTGAATAATTTTTTATACTTTACACCTCCAATGCATAACTACGAAATCGCAGAATATTTTTCTTTACTCAGTAAACTCATGGACATTCATGGAGAGAATGAATTCAAAATAAAGTCCTATGCAAATGCTGCTTTTACTTTAGATAAACTTACTGAACCAGTCATTGAAATGTCAGCGACTGAATTATTTGCAATACGCGGTATTGGCGCAGCTATAGGTGAAAAAATATTGCAACTCATTGAAAATAAGCAACTTACGGTCTTAGAAAATTATCTAGAGAAAACACCTCCTGGCATCATTGAGTTGATCAAAATAAAAGGCCTAGGTCCTAAAAAAATTAGAACCATTTGGAAAGAATTAGAAATTGAAAGTATTGGCGAACTACTTTATGCCTGCGAAGAAAATAGATTAATCAATTACAAAGGTTTTGGTGCAAAGACACAAAAAAACATACAAGACAGTTTAGCGTATTATCTACAACATCAAGGAAGTTATTTATATCAGCAAGTTGAAAGTTTAGTGCATGCATTAAAAAAATCTTTACAAGATAATTTTCCCAATGAATTGCATGAAGTATCGGGTGCATTTAAAAGACAAATGGAAGCCTTAGAATTTTTAGATATTGTTAGTACCTGTGATGAAAAAAAATTAACCCACTGGTTGATTGAAAAAGAATTTACAGTTACAAAAAATGATCATTATTTAAGTTCAAAAGGGAAGGACAATTTTGAAATTAGATGGCATTTGACCACCCAAGATTCGTTCCATTGGACCGACTTTAGTTTGTCCTGTTCGCCCGAATTTTTAAAAAAATGGGTCGAAAACCCCCTTTTTCAGAAAAATTTTAAATTTATTTTTCCACAGGCCATCTTTGAACAATTGGGGATTACTTATATCCCCCCTGCCCAAAGAGAGGACCCCGCCATTATTGATCAAGTAGCCAAGCAGCCCCTAAAAACAACGATTCAATTTAATGACATCAAAGGAATCATTCATTCACATAGTACTTGGAGCGATGGAGTGCATACTTTAGAACAAATGGCTTTAGCAGCCATAGAAAAAGGATATGAATATTTAGTGATTAGCGACCATTCCAAATCGGCCTTCTATGCAAATGGTTTGCAGATAGACCGCATTCGTGCACAACACAAAGAAATTGATGCCCTCAATAAAAAGTTAGCCCCCTTTGTTATATTTAAAAGTATTGAATCCGACATATTGAATGATGGCAGCTTGGACTACCCCGATGAAGTACTGGCCAGTTTTGATTTAGTGATTGCTTCCATACATTCCAATTTAAAGATGACCGAAGAAAAAGCCATGTTGCGTTTATTGAATGCGATTAACAATCCATACACAAGCATCTTAGGCCATCTTACCAGCCGTTTGTTGTTAAGTAGAAAAGGATACCCCGTAAATCATGAAGCCATTATAGAAGCCTGTGCCAATAATGATGTAGTGATTGAGCTCAATGCTCATCCAAGAAGATTGGATATGGACTGGCGTTATATTCCTGCAGCTTTAAAAAAGGAGGTACTTATTTCCATCAATCCAGATGCCCATGCGGTGGAAGGATACGATGATTGTAAATATGGTGTATTAGTAGCCCAAAAAGCAGGACTAACTGCCGCTCAGAATTTAAGCAGTTTTACGCTAGAGGAAATGATTGAATTTGTTGAATTTCAACAATCCAAGAGAGCCTAGTTTTTAACATAGACAAAATAGTCGCCCGGCATCAATTCAAAAGCTACTTCTTTATTAAAAGCAAAGCATAGACCAGAAAAAATATTGGTAAACTCCCCTACCAGCAAATCATGTGCAAATCTAATTTTTTGGGCTTGGTCGCCTAAATTCAACACCACTAAAATAATTTCTTTACTATCCAACTCAGTGGCATATCTGAGATAAGCCATGGTTTTTTCTGCTGCTGTTGGTAAATTAAAAGTAGCCCCCTTAATAATACTAGCATATGATTTTCTTAAAGCATTCAGGGTCTTATAGAAATCATACAGTTGAGGTGGATGGCTCCAATCAATACTATCTTTATCAAAAAATGCTAGTCGCTTTTGATTTGGTAATTCCTGACCACTATATACTAAGGGGATGCCTTTCCAGGTAAAAGAAAATACGGCCCAAGCCTTGGCCGCTGGTCCAAATTTTTCATACTCCGTTCCGTTCCAAGAATTCTCATCATGATTGGAAGTAAAGAATAATTTTAAAGCACCTACCGGATATTGATTGTACTGATGTAAAACATTGTACACCTCATTCATATTGGCTTCTCCTTTTGTTAATTTTTCACTCACGTGCATCCAATCCCAAGCATAGCTTGCATCAAATACCTCATGATAGGTGGCTACTTCGCATTCGGCCAACCAAAACAAAGGCTTGATGGTTTCACAAGCAGTTCTTGCAGTCTTCCAAAAATCCAAAGGCACTAAATGCGCCATATCACATCTAAATCCATCTATTTTAAAAGATTGCACCCAAAATTGCATGGCGCCAATTAATGCAGCGCGCATTTCATGGTTATTGTAATTTAAATCTACCACATCATCCCAACCATTGCGTTCTGTAAAATTCCCAGCCTCATCCCTACTAAACCAGTCTGGATGATTTTGCATCCACTCGTGCTTCCTTCCCGTATGATTGGCTACCCAATCTATCATTACTTTCATACCCAATTGATGGGCCAAGCCAATCAAATCAATCAAATCTTGTTCATTGCCAAATTCAGGATTGATTTTGGTATAACTGCTACAAGCATAATAACTACCCAAATTGCCTTTACGACCTTCTGTACTAATGGTGGTGATAGGCATCAACCATAAAACATCCATACCCATCGCTTGTATGCGCGGAAGATGATTTTGAAAAGCTTTAAAAGTTCCTTCGGGTGTGTATTGCCTAATATTCACTTCGTAGATTGAAATAGTATCCACCCATTGCACCTGCTTAAAATTCACCTCCATTTTATACTTTTTTTATTATCTTGTCTACCTACTTTATGAGCCAAACAACAAATCTAGAACGCAAATTAAGTCTTTTACATGCAACTGCCATCAACATGATTGATATGGTCGGCATTGGTCCTTTTGTAGTGTTAAGTGTGGTGGCACAAATTATGGGAGGTCCCTATTTTTTATATGCTTGGATTGCGGGGCATTGGTCCTTTTGTAGTGTTAAGTGTGGTGGCACAAATTATGGGAGGTCCCTATTTTTTATATGCTTGGATTGCGGGTGCACTTTTATCTTATTTAGATGCCATGGTATGGAGTCAATTAGGCGCCGCTTTACCAAGAGCAGGAGGAAGTTTTCATTTTTTAAAAGAAGGCTTTGGAGAAAAAGCAGGTTCCTTGATGAGTTTTTTATTTGTATGGCAAACTATGATACAAGCCCCCTTGGTGATTGCATCTGCAGCCATTGGTTTTTCGCAATATGCCAATTACTTTTTTCACTTGTCTTTTTTTGAAGAAAAAGCAGTGAGTGGCCTAGTAGTTATTTTAGTGATCATATTATTGTACCGAAAGATTGAATCTATTGGCAAAATTTCCGTTTTTTTGTGGGTGGGTGTATTAGGCACGATGGCCTGGATTATTTTTGGCGGTATCTCTCATGGAAATTTTCTAGCACCCATCCGGCACATCAATGATGGCTTTCGTTTGGAACATGGTTTTGTAGCTGCCTTAGGTTTTGCCAGTGTCAAAACCATTTATAGTTATTTAGGGTATTATAATGTATGTCATTTAGGCGCTGAGATAAAAAATCCTAGTAAAAATATTCCTAGAAGTATGTTTATTTCTATTACAGGGATTGCCATTTTGTATTTAGCCATGAATATAAGTGTGGCCAGTGTGCTCCCCTTTCAAACCATTGTGACTAGTAAATTTGTAGTAAGCGACTATATTAGAACTTTGTATGGCCCCACCGCAGGTGCCTTTGCCACAGTGCTCATCTTACTAGTGGCATTTTCCTCCTTATTTTCTGCCACCTTGGGTTATAGCAGAATTCCTTATGCTGCTGCACAGGATCGATCTTTCTTTCCTTTCTTTAAAGAATTACATCCTAAATTACATTTTCCACATCGCTCCTTATTAGTGTTAGGAGGTATTGCTTTTGTATTTAGTTTATTGTTTAGATTGAAAGAAGTCATTGATGGCATTTTAGCCATGCGCATATTAATTCAATTTATAGGGCAGGCCATTGGTCTTTTATTATTATTTAAAAGAAAAGGGAAAGGTTTTTTCCCATGGAAAATGCCGCTCTATCCCCTGCCTTTATTTTTAGCCATTATTATTTGGGGAGGTATCTTTTTTTCAACAGGTACAAAAATGATGCTAAGCGGACTCACCGTCATAAGCCTTGGCTTAATCGCTTATTTTATTGCCAAAAAATTTAAATGGATTGGTGCAGTAAGTACGGAAGAAATAAATAAAGATTAAAGCTATTTGCTTCTAGTGCCAATACCACTAATAAGTAGTCCAATGACAAGCCCAATAATCAATCCAATTTTTACATTCTTAATCAAATAGCCTACCCCAAGGCCAATAATCAGCAAAGTAAAAATGCTCATATTACGTCTCATGATTAATGCTTGGGTAAAGAAATTAAATTGGATAAGATTTTATAGGCCCCTGGATTTCCTGCAGGGAGTTGTCTAAATAAAACCAAACTCAAATACACCATATTACCTTTGCCATAGGGCGCAATCAATAAACTGCCATTGGAAATAGGTTCTCCTTTATCACTCATGGCCAAGGGTGCTTCAAAATGCGCATCTATATTTTCTGCTTGATAGGTAGTTCTTTCTTGTACCCATCCTTCAAAATCCGTTGCAGTAATTTTATTGGGGGTATTCAATACCGTATGCGCAGGCAAAACAAATTGCACAGGCACTTCTTCTTGTGTTACCCTTCTACCACTGTTTACCGTAAATGCATAGGGCCCAACTTTTATTTTCTTTAAGCCTACCTGATTACTTTTTAAATATTGCACAATCCAATTGCCCCCTTGTTCAATATAGGCATTGATGATGTCGTTTTTATCTGTCAAATAATCCAACATATTGTAAGCACGAATACCCACCACCACGGCATCCAATTGTTTTAATTTTTCTATACTGATATCTGATTCTTTTAAGTAAATAACTTCATAGCCTAATTCAGTTAAAGCTTCGGGTAATTTATCACCTGCCCCATCAATGTATCCCACTTTGGCTGGTTTAGCAATTACATTGGCTTCCACCACTTTTGTCGTAGCTGTTGGAAAATAAGTTAGAGTAGGTATATGGTCATACTGAATGGTCTTCGTAAACACATCATTTGCATTAGTAGGTAAAGGTGTATTGGATGAATTTATTTCTACCTTGGTATAATTGGCTTTCCCTTGATGTAAATCCTGGTAGCCAATGCTGATAGATTTTCCTACAGGTTTTAAATACAGTTCTTTGTCATATTTTATTTCATGACTAGGCAATACCACCACTGGCTCGTAGACATCTCCTTTGGTAGGGTCGGTGTATTTGTATACAACAGGAATAGTGAAATTAAATGCATTCCCTGCTATGGCAATGGTCAAATTGGCTTCAAAAGCAGGTTTGTTTTCTGCATCCCCAATCAAGATAGGATTAGTGACCACAAACATTCCTTCTGTTTTTGGCTGCACCAACCAATAAGGTTGTGAAATCGGAAAACTAGCAGGTACTTTAAAACTATAATCATATTGAAAGTTCTCATTGTAGACCAGGGCTTTATTCAAAACCGAATCGCTGGCTTCTGGCCAATGAATCATTAGTAGTTTTGAATCAATGGATGATCTTTGATTTAATAAAAATTGAAGCTTTAGATTTTCTCCTTGTAATACTTGTTGTTGTTGTGTAGTCGCCTCAAAAAATAAACCAGCCGCATCTTTTATGATATTCTTAAGCTCCTCTAATTTATAGTCACGCCATTTAGAGGCAGCCAAAGTTGAAACTTTTTGGTACAAAGCCACTAATGCTGGTACCGATGCAGATGGATTTTCTGTTTGAAATTGTTTGGCAATAGCAATGATTGCATTTTCTATGGCAGTGGCTTGTTTTTCAGTACTAGTAAGTTTACGCCAACTAAGGTCTACCCCATCCATGATGTCATTACTTGCCGAATCACCTCCTGTCAATTCAAAATATTCATAAAGTGGGCCTCTTCGACGTGGTCTTCCTTCTCCCTGACTTTTATGCATGGTTCTGGCTTCTGCACCAATCTCTCCATAACTTTTACCTAAGACGGCATTGTAAGCACCCACTTCTAATTTTAATTGCTTGTCATTGGTCGTATTGACTGATCCAAAATTAAAAGTATTCCATAAAATTCTTTTGGCTTTCCAGGGTACAAGACCTAGTTTGAATTGCTCAGGAAATCGAGTTGGATCAGCAGCGGCTAGGTAGGCTTCATTGGCAATGATGGCAGAAGCAGAATGATGTCCATGACCCGCACGAGCATCTCTTGGGAAACGGGTAATAATAATGTCTGGTTGAAATTTTCTAATGACCAAGACAGCATCACTCAAAACTTTCTCATGGTCCCAGATGCGTAAGGCTTCCTCTGAGGATTTGCTAAACCCAAATTCATAGGCCGAAGAAAAATATTGTTCTGCACCATCAATTCTTCTTGCCGCTAATAATTCCTGTGTTCTTATCATGCCTAGTTCCACCCCTTGCTCTTTGCCAATTAAGTTTTGTCCCCCATCTCCTCTTGTTAAACTTAAATAAGCAGTCCTAAACATTCTTTGTTTGGTCAGATAGGGTAAGAAACTATTGTTCTCGTCATCGGGATGCGCAGCTATATACAAAACACTACCCACAGTTTTTAACTTATTGATTTGAGCTAAAATTTCAGCACTTGGTTTTTGAGCATGGGCCATGGTGAAACTTAGTAAGCTGACAATAACGAAGCTATAAAGAATACGCATACTGATTTGTTCTAATGGTTGATATAGGCTTATAAAAATAAGAAAGTTTGCGCTCAATTTGTTGAATCTTAAATAATTAAGTAAATTACTTGTTCAATTTCCCGTCTTATGAAAAAAACCAGCCACCCATTGCATATGCGTTTAGCTTTTTGTATTTTTTCCTTTGTTTTAATAAGCCCCATGGGCTTTGGCCAGTCTTTCTTTAAAGCACATCCAAGTGTCAATCCCTATCATTACGAAATTGCTAAAGAAAAGTCTTTTGATCATGCCGCAGTTGCTTCGGCCCATGCATTGGCGAGTATGGTGGGCGCTGCCATCATGCAAGATGGTGGCAATGCTTTTGATGCAGCTATTGCTGTTCAATTTAGCTTGGCTGTTGTATTTCCAGCAGCTGGCAATATTGGTGGAGGAGGATTTATGTTGGCAAGAAAAGTAAATGGAGAATTAATTGGTCTTGATTATAGAGAAGAAGCCCCCGCCAAGGCCTCTAAAGACATGTATTTGGATGAAAAAGGCAACCCCTATGCGGATAAATCTACAAGAGGTGCCTTAGCCTCTGGTATTCCTGGTTCTGTGGCGGGTATGTTTAGTGCGCATGCTTATGCAAAGCTTCCCATGGCCCAATTGATTGAACCTGCCATTGAGTTGGCTGAATTTGGTTTTGTGGTTTCAGAAAGTGAAGCAAAGGGATTGAATTCCAATCGAAATAATTTTATCAAAAATAGTTCAACTGCAAGTGCCTTTACAAAAAAAGAAAATTGGAAAGCTGGCGATACTTTAATTCAAACCGAACTTGCAGCCACTTTAAAAAGAATTCAAACAAAAGGAGCCGCCGGCTTTTATGAAGGAACCACGGCTTCCATGATTGTAAAAGAAATGGCCCATAGTAGTGGCATCATCAGTTTGGCCGATTTAAAAAATTATGCCCCTAAATTTAGAAAGCCTATTGAATTTGATTACAAAGGACATCATATCATCAGCTTTGCGCCTCCTTCTAGTGGTGGCATTTTGCTGGCTCAAATGATGAAGATGATTGCGCCCTTTGATCTAGCTAAAATGGGCAACAATACAGCAGCCTCTGTAAGTTTAATGGTAGAAGCCCAACGCAGGGCCTATGCAGATCGTGCCGAACATATGGGCGACCCAGATTTTTGGAAAGTGCCTACTAAAACATTGATTAGCGATACCTATGTCAAAGAAAGAATGAGTAATTATGTAGCGGGTGTTAAAGGGAATAGTAAAATAACCAATGCTGGACAAATTCATGAAAGTGAACAAACTACACATTTTAGTGTGGTAGATAAAGATGGAAATATGGTCGCCATTACCACTACTTTGAATGATTCTTATGGAAACAAAACCATTGTTGCAGGGGCTGGATTTATTTTAAACAATGAAATGGATGACTTTAGTCTAAAACCTGGTGTACCCAATATGTATGGCGCCATTGGTGGCGAAGCCAATGCCATTCAAGCAGGGAAAAGAATGCTTAGTTCCATGGCCCCTACCTTAGTTACTGTCAACGACAAGCCCTACTTAACCATTGGAACTCCAGGTGGCACCACTATACCTAATCAAGTATATGAAGGTTTGGTTGACATCATAGATCTTAAAATGAGTTTAAAACAATCTATTGATGGTCCTAGGTTTCATCATCAATGGATGCCAGATAATATCATGCTTGAATCTGATTTTCCTCAAGCAACAGAGCAAGCATTAAAAGCAATGGGTTATACCACCATGAAAAGAGGCTATTTTGGAAGAATGGATGGCGTTCAAATTAACAAGGAAGGTAAAAGAATTGCAGCGGGTGATAAACGAGGAGATGACAGCGTTGCTGGTTACTAAAGCATAGATTGATAAGCAATTATAAAACCTATCTACATTAAAAGAGAGACTGGTTTTACGTCAATTTTATGCCCATTATTCGAAGGCATTTTTGTATTTTTACAAAAACCCATTTTTTGTTAAAAAATAAGCTTGCGCTACTCAGAATTCTTGCAGCATCCCTGGTAGGTTTATTCCTGCTTGCTTATTTATTATTGCTTGTACCTGCTATTCAAAATAAACTGGCCTCCACCCTTGCTCAACGTTTTTCAAAAGCCATCGGCACTGAGGTAAAATTAGGACAGGTACGTTTTTCCTTGTTTGATAAATTAGACATTCAAGAAATCTTAGTCAGAGACCAAAACAAGGATACTCTTCTTTATACTGCTTCTTTAAAATTGAGATTGACTGACTTGGTGTTTTCCAATGCTACCCCAGTGATTAAATACATTGGTTTGAGTGATACTAAAATTAATTTCAAACGAAACAACAAAAGCTGGAATTATGCTTTCATTTTAGCCTACCTCAATGCGGATACTGCTCCATCCAAAAAAGCTAAGGGTTTTGACATCGAAAAAATAGATGTATCCAATCTACAATTCAAAAAAGAAGACCAATGGGAAGGGCAAGACATGGTATTCAAAACCAAAAATTTACTGGCCAACATTAAATTCTTTTCCAAAGATAGTATACTTATTGATCAGCTTATCCTCAATAAACCAGACTACCTCATTCAATCCTACCTAGGCAAAGCACCATTGGTAAAAGCTACTAACCTTAAAAGAAAAAGAGGCGAGCCTTATTTCAATCCTAACAATTGGTACCTATGGGCCAATGAAGTTCAAGTAACTCAAGGTAAATTTTGGATTGAACAAGGTTATCATCAACCACTCAATTATTTTGATGGGGAACATATTCGCATGCGGGAGATTAATGCGCATTTAAAAAATATTTCTTTCAATAAAGATACCATTCTGGCAAAAGTTGATTTAAGCTTAAAGGAACAATCTGGTTTTGAGATAAAAAAACTATTGACCAATTTTAAATGGACTCCAGAAATAATGGAGTTTAGTGCTTTGCATTTGAAAACAAATAATAGTACGATAGAAAACTATTATGCCATGCAGTACCAGGATTTTAGCAAAGATTTCAATAATTACATTCAAAATGTAACCATGAAAGCACATTTGGTAAATGCGGCTGTGGCCACTGATGACATTGCCTATTTCACCCCCACCATGGCCTCATTTCATAATAAACTCACCGCAAGTTTTCATTTCAATGGCACGGTAGCCAATTTCGAAACCAATGACTTCAAAGCCAAATACAATAACTCTAGCTAATTACATTCAAAATGTAACCATGAAAGCACATTTGGTAAATGCGGCTGTGGCCACTGATGACATTGCCTATTTCACCCCCACCATGACCTCATTTCATAATAAACTCACCGCAAGTTTTCATTTCAATGGCACGGTAGCCAATTTCGAAACCAATGACTTCAAAGCCAAATACAATAACTCTAGCGTGGCTTGTCATTTTTCGATGCAAGGCATTCCTGAGATGAGAAATACCTTGATCAATTTTAGTCAGGTCAGTGCCAATACCAATTACAAAGATTTAGCCAGTTGGATGCCAGGTTTAAAACAAGTTAAATCAATTGAATCAGACAAGCTCAATAACCTAGATTTTAAGGGAGAATTTAAAGGCAGTTTCTTTGATTTTTTAGCGAAGGGTCAGGTGGAATCTCCACTAGGCTCCATCGTATCAGAAATAAGATTAAAATTTCCAGAAAAAGCAGAGCCTAGTTACGAAGGTGCTATTGCCACCAAACATTTGAACATAGGTAAAATATTTAATGTAAATAGTTTAGGGCTAGTAAACTTCAAAGGGAAAATAGCAGGGAGCTCTTTTAACATAGATAATATCAAGACTAAAATTGAAGGAAACATTGACAGCATTGAATTTAACAAATACAACTACTCGAACATCAGTACTAATGGGCTATTGCAAAAAAGATCTTTCAATGGCAGGTTAAGCATCAAAGACCCCAATATTAGTTTTATCAGTAATATAGAACTCTTGTTCAATAAGGACAAGCCTAAGATCAATGCTGTGGGAGATCTATCTTATGCCAACTTAGAAAAATTAAATATCACCAAGCATCAAACACAGCTTACAGGTTTGTTAGACATCAATTTCGAGGGCGACAATATTGATAATTTTATTGGATTTGCTAAATTTTACAATGGCAAATTGAAATCTCCTAGCACCGCTGTGAATTTTGATTCTTTGACCATACAATCAAGCATCGTCAACGGTTTAAAAAAAATAAGCATTGCTAGCGATGACCTACAAGCGAGCATCATTGGTAAATTCAATATTTTAAATTTACCAGCAAGCGTTCAATATTTTATGCAACGCTACCTGCCCACCTATATCCCTGCCCCAAAAAATACAGTAAGTAATCAACTATTTCAGTTTCAAATTAAAACAAATTATTTTGAGCCCTATATTCGTCTTTTTGATAAATCTTTTTCTGGATTTAATAATGTTTCATTCACTGGTGCCATTAACACTGACAAAAAAACTATTGAAGCTAAAGGAAAACTGCCTTTTGCAAGCTGGAATAATTATACTATAAAAGGCGGAGACATTAATGGCAATGGCACGCAAGACTCTCTGCATTTATTCATAACAGCAGCTGTTTTTCAGTTTTCTGACAGCACCAGCTACAATAAATCCACTGTTAGCATACACAGCAGCAACGATATTTCTGAAATTAAAATAACAGGCACAAGCAAGAGCGTTTTAGAACAAGTCGATTTAAATGCTACCGTTCACACTTATGCAGACGGTGTTTCAATGAAATGGAAGCCCTCTTTTTTTATGCTGAACCAGAAAAAATGGTTCATCAATGAAAATGGTAGTTTAGTATTAAGGAAAAGCAATACCAGTGCTAATAATTTTAAATTCACCCAAGGATTACAAGAATTTGTTTTTTCCAATTCCCCCTCCGAAGAAAATGCCCTACAATTGGAGTTGAAAAACATCATATTGGGGGACATTACCCAACCATTTTTTGATTATCCAAAATTAGAAGGACTGACCAACGGAAAAATTCAATTTAAAAACGTAATTGAAGACTTCAACTTTGTTGCTGATTTAAAAATTGATCAATTTAGGTTTAACAATGATTCTATTGGTTTCACCCAATTGAATGCTGGCTATCAAAATTCAAAAGGCATTATCCCCTTCTCCTTTAGTTGCCCAAACAGTGAATACAATTTAACTGCCAATGGGTCTTATTCAATTAAAGATAGCGCGAACCCCTTAGATGCCACTTTATTTTTACATCACTCAAAATTTAGTTTGGTCCAACAGTTCATAGGTGGCGTATTGACCAATTTAGAGGGCAAGGCCAATGGGCAAATTCATTTTGGCGGAAGAATTGAACATCCTTATTTATTGGGTGAAGCAAGCCTTCAAAACAGTTCCTTTGTAGTTGACTATACCAAAGTGAAATATTTTATAGACAGTAGTACCCTTCATTTTACCAATGAAGGGTTAGATTTTGGCAATGTCTACTTAAGAGATGCCAATCATAGAACTGCCAATTTTAAAGGAAAAATACTTCATCAAGGCTTTACTCATTTAGTGTATGATATGGAAATGAGTAGTCCAAAAATTGAATTACTGAATACCGATCCTTTAGACAATTCTAATTTTTATGGGCATGCAGTGGGTAAAGCAGCCATGACCATCAAGGGGCCGGAGGAAAATATAAAAATGGTCATCAATGCAGATGTCAACGACAGTTCTCATATTTATTTACCCAATAGTACCAGCAAAGAAAGTGGAAAATCAGACTTTATTGTATTTAAGAAATTTGGAAAATCTGCCATCAAAAGCGCAGACATCCCCACTTTTAATTTAGTAGTTGACTTAGAAGTAACAGCCAACAATAAGACACAGATTGATGTAATCATGGATGAATTGACAGGCGATGTAATCAAAGCGGTGGGCAATGGTCGAATAAAAATTAGGGCCGGCAATATCGAACCCCTCAGTATCAGAGGAAAATACAATATAGAAGCTGGTAAATATGATTTTAATTTTCAATCCTTTATCAAGAAACCCTTTGAGTTGATTGCTGAAGCAGGTAACTATATTGAATGGACTGGCAATCCTTATCAAGCAGACATTCATATTGATGCCAGGTATACCGCGGAAAGGGTTAGTTTAAATGAACTGGTAGGCACAGCCAACTTTAGCAATGCCGTTAGAACCTACCGCGGCAATGTGTATGTCATTGCTGCACTCAGAAACAAATTGGCGCAACCCGATATTAAATTTTCATTGGCTTTTCCTCAGGGCAATCCCATTAGTTCAGACAATGAGTTTTCTCAATTTATTTCCAGATTAGAGCGTGACGACAATGAAATACTAAAACAAGTTTCTTTCTTAATTGTGTTCAATTCCTTTGCACCTGTTGGATTTAGTAATGCGAGCGGCAACAATAGCAATGCCTATACAGTTACGTCCATTGGTATCAATACCATCTCCCATTTATTGACCAAGGAAGTTAATAAATCCATCACCAATATTTTAAATAAGGTCACGGGTGACAAAAGCCTAAGATTTGATGTGGGTTCTTCGGTTTACAATAGTGCCAACTTATTAGATCCCTCTGGCGCTGGTATTGCCATCAATGCCAATAAAATTGATCGTCAAAGAGTGAATTTAAAATTAGGACGCAGCTTTTTAAACGATAAAATAATTGTGAATGTAGGCGGTGATTTAGATTTTAATGTTCAAAATACCAGTGCCATTCAAAATGGAAGTTTCCAATGGTTGCCCGATTTAAATGTTGAATTTATTTTAACAGATGATAGAAAATTAAGAGCCATCATCTTTAATAAAAATAGTTTAGACATTAGTGGAAGTAGCCTGGGTAGAAGAAACCGACAAGGACTAAGCATCTCTTACCGAAAAGATTTTGATGAGTTTTAGTGCAAAAACTAGTTGGCTGCTTTATGCAATATAGTTGGCGGCAATGCTTTACACCCCTTCAATCGATATACATAAAAATTTCTGAGTAGTACCCCTTTACTTATAATAGGGATGGTGTCTGGTGCTTGAATACTGGTAAAATAAGCACCGTACAATTGAGTAGGATTGGCGGGTAAATTGGATGGAACGATACAATAAGCATCCTCTCCTATTTTTAAAGCTTCCTGTGTTTCATTCAACCAAGCAAACTTATGTAGGTCCTCTAAAGCACCAATGGCAATGACCCTGGCCTTTATTAGCGGAGCCGTATAAAACAACAAGTGGCCTGCAGGAAACCATTTATGCACTAGAATAGGCGCATTATTGGACATCCTAGCTTCCGCCTTGTCTTTATCTACAATTTTATTAAAGGCAGCACTAAAATAGGACCAACCTGTAAGGTCGTTGATAGGATTGTATTCTCCCAAATTCTCCATTTTGCTAGAGCCCAATTGAGTTGGAAATACTTTCAACAATAGTATAAGCCCCAAGCAAGCCATGCCCATAAAGCCAATGGCCCATTGTAAAAGTACTGGAATGACCTTTCGTGAATAAGAAGCCCAATACACACCTGCAATTAAAAACAAGGAAATAAAGGCAGGGCCTGTCCAATGTGGTAAGGTGGAATTAAACAAGGAGAGGCTCCAAAAAATGATTATTAATGGAAGGCTCAACCATAAAAGTAAATTAATGGCAGTGGCAGATTTTGCTTGATACTTGACTTTTTTAATTCTTAATAAAGAAATGACAATGGCAATGTAGACCAAAGGATTTTGGTAAAAAAATTCGCCCCCTATTTGTTGAAAAAAACTGGACAATGAAATTCCCGTGTGACTAACTCTTTTGGAATGATATTTATATGTTATAAAATCATTTTGAAAATTCCAATACACAATGGGTAGAATACAAATAAGGGTAACCAATACAGCCAAATAAAATCCTTTTTGTTGGAGGGTTTTAATTTGATTGAATAAAATAAACAAGCCAAAGCCTACCCATAGGTATAGCCCATGCACTTTACTCATGGTGGCCAAACCTACAAATAAGCCCAATAAAATCCAATCAAATAAAGTAAAAAAATGTGGCTTCATTACCCAACTCAACATTAAATAAATACTCAAAGTAAAAAACAACAATTGAGGACTATCCGGTAGCACAAATAAACCAGCAATGATAGAAGTATAAATGGAAAGATTATAAAGCAATGCAGCTACCCAACCTGCTTTCTCATTTTTTAATAAAGTACCTGATTCAAAAACAACAATAGTGGCAACAGCCGCAGCAATCAAACTACCTAAACGCATCGAGAATGCCGATAACCAATTTAAATTAAAAGTGAAAACACGTATCATCCATCCTACCATGGGCGGATGATCAAAATGATTCCAATCGGGTTGAAGGGCATAGGTATAATAATACACTTCGTCGTTGCCTAACTCCAGAAAAAAAGAAAGTATTATTTTAACGACCATCGAAATACCGATCAGCCACCAAAGTTTTTTTTGATATACCACTGGGGTTATGGCCATAATCGCATTCAGTTGTAAAATATAAAGCAGTGCAACAATAACTGCACCCTTAATACTTGTTAAAAGTTAAAAAATACTAGTACTAAAATAAGGAAATATAATGGAATGGCTTAGCTATGGGCTAAAAACCACTCAGTCGCTAAAGCATAACCTTTCAACCCCAAGCCTACGATGGATCCTACTGATTTTGCAGAAACATGTGATATTTTTCTAAAATCCTCTCTTGCATGCACATTGCTGATATGCACTTCAATCACTGGTGTTTTAATGGCAGCTACCGCATCCCCGATGGCCACTGAAGTGTGGGTATAGGCTGCAGGATTTAAAATGATACCGGCTTTATTAAAACCATGTGCTTGAATGGCTTGTACTATCTCCCCTTCGATATTACTTTGGAAATAAGTGAAGCTTACGGTAGGAAAATCTTTTTTTAACTGTACTAAAAACTCTTCGAAACTAGCATGGCCATATACATCAGGTTCTCTTTTCCCTAATAGATTTAAATTTGGTCCGTTGATGATGGCAATTTCTAACATACTACTCAATTAATTCGATTTCATTAAAGATACGAAATCATCAAATAAATACCTACTGTCATGTGGACCTGGTGTTGCTTCGGGGTGGTATTGAACACTAAAAGCAGGACGGTCTTTTAATTTGATGCCTTCAATAGAATCATCATTCAAATTCACATGCGAAACAATCACATTCGGATGTTTACGCACCGCATCAGGATCTACGCCAAAACCATGATTCTGTGTCGTAATTTCACATAAGCCTGTAATTACATTTTTCACTGGGTGGTTTAATCCACGATGTCCATGATGCATTTTAAAAGTTGGAATATCATTGGCTAAGGCCAATAATTGATGCCCTAAACAAATACCAAATAAAGGTTTCATTTCTTTTAATACTTCTTTGATGGTTTTAATGGCATAGTCCATAGGCGCTGGATCTCCAGGACCATTGGATAAAAAATAACCCGTTGGATTAAACGCTTTTAAAGTAGCGAAATCTGTTTTAGCAGGATGCACTCTTACATGTACTCCTCTATCTACCAAGCATTGTAAGATATGTTCCTTCACGCCAAAATCTAAAACAGAAACTTTTATTTTTGAACTAGTATCCCCTAGTTCATATATTTCTTTAGTGCTCACTGTGCTAGCTAATTCTAATCCATCCATGCTAGGTACTTTTGCTAATTGCGCTTTTAAAGCATCGACATCTAAATTATCTGAAGATATAATACAGTTCATCGCCCCAGAATTACGCACATGAATGACCAAGGCTCTTGTATCAAGTCCCTCTATAGAAACAATATTATTAGCAATTAAGTATTCATTCAAATTGCCATCCGCCAACAGACGGCTGTACTTTTCTTCTAAGTTGCGTCCAATTAAACCATGAATTTTTACAGACTTACTTTCAACATCGGTTTTTCTAACGCCATAGTTACCCACGTGCACATTGTTCATGATGATGACTTGTCCAGTATAACTAGGATCTGTAAAAACCTCTTGATACCCTGTCATTCCTGTATTAAAACAAATTTCTCCGGTAGTAGTACCAATTTTACCAAAGGCTTGACCATGAAATACATGGCCATCGGCTAGAACTAAAATTGCTGGTTGTGCGCTCATTTTGGGTTGCGTGTTTTGTTATGCAAAAAAAGATACATTTTTTTACTTTTCCATAATAACTTTTAAACATTGTGCCTAATTAAAAGAAATGACGAAAAAGCGCAAAAAAAAGGCAAGACGGTGAGTCTTGCCTTGTATGTTAATTCTTTAAATTCATTATTCAGCAGCAGTTTCAGGTGAATCTGTTGCAGTTTCAGCCGCTGGAGCTTCTGCCTTCGCTTTTGGTGCTTTTTTAGCAGTAGTAGCGGTTGATTTGCTACGACGCGTTTTCTTAGCAGGTTCGCCAGCAGTTGCTATTGAATTACCGTATACTTCGTTGAAATCGACTAACTCAATCATTGCTTTTTCAGCATTGTCACCTGGCAGCCGTAGCTATTGAATTGCCGTACACTTCGTTGAAATCGACTAACTCAATCATTGCTTTTTCAGCATTGTCACCTGGACGAATGCCTAATTTAATGATACGAGTATATCCACCTGGACGAGCAGCAATTTTAGGTGCTACTACAGTAAATAATTCTTTTACAGCCGCTTTGTCGTTCAAATAGCTAAACACCACTCTGTGGTTATGACTAATTTCTTCTTTAGTAGCAGTTTTCTTTGTTTTGGTAATTAATGGCTCTACATAAGTTCTTAAAGCTTTTGCTTTAGCTAATGTAGTAACAATACGCTTGTGCGTAATTACTTGACAAGCTAAATTCATTAATAAAGCATCTCTATGTGCTTTTTTTCTACCTAGGTTGTTTTGTTTGTCTCCGTGACGCATGACTTTTAAGTTTTATCCTCACACCGTGTCAGGAATTGTGAGGTTTGAGCTTTCGCTCGTTATAAATAGTGACTTACTTTAATCGTTATTGACTATTGTAAATCTAATTTGTCTAATCCTAATTTACCCAAATCCATACCAAAGCTTAATCCTCTTTCGATTAAAACTTGCTCAATTTCAGATAAAGATTTTTGACCAAAGTTTCTAAACTTCATCAAGTCTTCTTGCTCATATTGAACTAATTCGCTTAAGCTATTGATTTTAGCGGCTTTCAAGCAATTGAAGGCACGGACAGAAAGGTCTAAATCTTCCAAAGGAGTTTTTAAAACTTTTCTTAATTGCAATACTTGCTCATCTACCACATCTTCTTTCTTGTCTTCTTTATTATCAAAAGTGATGTTCTCATCGGTGATGATCATCAAATGTTGAATTAAAATTCTAGAAGCTTGTTTTACCGCATCTTCAGGATGAATGGTACCATCTGTAGCTACGTCTAAGATTAATTTTTCGTAATCGGTTCTTTGTTCTACACGGTAGTTCTCAATTGCGTATTTAACGTTCTTGATAGGTGTGTGAATAGAATCAATAGCGATATAGCCAAATGGCATTTCTTTTAATTTATTCTCTTCAGCAGGAATGTAACCACGTCCTTTGCTAATGGTTAATTCAATTTCTAATTTAGAAGTTGCGTCCATGGTGCAAATAACTAATTCAGGGTTCATTACTTGGAACTGTTGAGAAGCATCTCCAATATGACCTGCATTAAATTCGCTGCTGCCTTTAATAGACAAAGTGATTTTTTCAGAAGATACGTCTTGATCTGCCTTACGCTTAAAACGAACTTGCTTTAAGTTTAAGATTAATTCAGTAACGTCTTCTGTGATACCTTTCAAAGTTGCAAACTCGTGGTCTACCCCTTCAATTTTAATACCTACAATAGCAAAACCTTCTAAAGAGCTTAATAAAACTCTTCTTAAAGCATTTCCTAATGTAAGACCAAAACCTGGCTCTAATGGACGAAATTCGAATTGTCCTTCAAAGTCATTTGCTTTTTGTAAAACAATTTTATCCGGTTTTTGAAAACTTAATATAGCCATGTCAATTTATTTTTTATTTGAATCTTC
>Ga0209829_10000273_pt1 | contig 48459 bp, 40 predicted proteins | sample C_140205_EF_Meta_FD_187311 | JGI IMG/M metagenome (GOLD analysis project Ga0209829, IMG submission 187311) | Freshwater microbial communities from Lake Croche, Canada to study carbon cycling - C_140205_EF_MetaG (SPAdes) (version 2) | ecosystem: Environmental > Aquatic > Freshwater > Lake...
CTGTAACGCCCCATAGGGCACTAGAAGGCACTAGAAGGCACTAGAAGGCACTAGAAGGCACTAGAAAGGCCTAGAAGGCCATTTGAGCAGATTGCTGAGCTCTGAATGAGAGAGCTCTTGGCTTCAGCACAACACCTGCAAACCGAAAGCGCACCCCTCCTTTCACAAGGACTTCAGTAGAATACATCTCCTCGCATACACTCGGTGCTTGATCTTGTTCATCCCTTCAAGAAGGACCTTGTCCTAAAACCTTTGCGCAGGCTCGCTCTAGCCTCCTACCTATGCATGTGTCTTTGTCTTCTTTGCTGTTCAGAAATTATTGGCTCAATGGGCTCCTTCTGGGCTTGGCACTGGCGTGCTGTGGCCTGGCGTGTGCTGCCCCCCTGTCCTTGAGTGCTACAAGCTCTCAAACGCCTTTGCCGATCAACTCTTTGGCTTTGGCGTTGGACTTGAACGCCAACACCCAACAAGGCTTTGAGCTCGATGGCCTGCACTTGGCCATGACGCATGGTGCAACCCACCCCAAGCCTAAAAAAGATAGCGTCACATCCAGCGCCTCCAACCCCAATGCTTCTCCTAACGCCAATTCGTCAGTGGTGGCCACCCCAGCCGATCAAGCCGTCCTTGAAATGGCCCAGGCCTTCAAACACATGGACCGCCATCAATTGAGCTCGCTGTTGCCACTGGCGCAGTCAAGCCTTTTGGCACCTTGGGCCGCTTACTGGGAACTGCGCGCCAGACTTGACACCGCCAGCACGCGAGAGGTCAAGGAGTTTTTCAAAACCTACGCCAACACCTACCAAGAAGATCGCCTTCGAAACGATTGGCTGCTGCTCTTGGGCAGTCGCCGCGACTGGACCACCTTTGCCAGCGAGTATCCCTTTTACCGCATGCGAGACGATCGTGAGTTGCTCTGCTACGGCTTGATGGTGGAGTACTTGAGCCCCATGGCCAAGCCCTCCGTTGAAAGCGACATCAAATCCATCTGGTCCAAGCAAAAGGACGCCGACGATGGTTGCAAATGGGCCATTGATCGTTTGTACGACCATAAAAAAGTCTCAGCCCTGGAGTTGTGGCAAAAGGCCCGCACGGGCGCGCAAAACAACCGTCTCAAATTGACCCGCGACCTGGTCCAAATCGCAGACGCCGATGCCCTGTCCTCTTTCAACAGTGCTTGGAGCCAGCCGCACCGGTTTTTAAAGGATCGCTTTGCGTCCCCACAAAAGACCAGGCAAGAATTGATCGTCTTGGCACTCATTCGAGTCGCCAGTGCCGACCCCGACAAGGCAAGCGAACTTCTCAAAGACAAGTGGGAGCCCTACCTGAGCAGCGAGCAACGCCATTGGCTATGGGGTGTGATTGGGATGCAAGCCGCTCTCAAGCTAGATCCACAAGCCTTGGCTTATTTTGAGCGATCCAAAAAAATCAGCGACATGAACGACGAGATGCTGGGTTGGTATGTCAGGACGCTTTTGAAACAGCCCCAAGGCCCTCAATGGGCAAAAATCGAAGACGCCATCAAGGCCATGGGTGCGGACGGCAAAAAGGAGGTGGCTTGGACTTACTGGCTTGCGCGCGCTTTGTTGGCCCAAGCCTCCAACTCGCCCTCCAACGCACAAAACAAAACCAGAGCAGAGGCCCACGCCTTGCTTGAATCCATCGCATCGGTCAAGGGCTTTTACGAGCAACTCGCCCTTGAAGAGTTGGGGAAAAAAATCACGCTCCCCCCACCTCCCCCCGCCCCAAGCCCCCAAGACTTGGCCACCATCCAATCTCACCTGGGGCTCAAGCGAGCTCTGTATGCCATTGCCCTGGGTCTGAGAAGTGAAGGCGTGCGTGAATGGAACTATTCCACCAGTTTGGTCAACGCTCAAGGTGCTAGCGGTCGCATGAGCGACGCTGAGATGATGGCCGCCTCACAACTTGCATGCAGCCACATGGTGTACGACCGCTGCATCTTCACCAGCGAACGCGCTCGCGAGTTTTGGGAGCCTGAGTACCTCTTCCCCGCGCCGCACAAAGATCTGGTCCTTGCCTACGCCAAAACCAATGAAATTGATCCCGCCTTTGTGTATGGTTTGATGCGACAAGAAAGTCGCTTTGTGACCGATATCAAATCCCAAGTGGGCGCCTCAGGCCTCATGCAAATCATGCCGCAAACCGCCAAATGGACCGCTAAAAAAATTGGTCTGTCGCCTTTTAGCCAAGACATGCTCAAAGACAAAGAAACCAATGTCGCCATCGGCACGGGCTACATGCGCTTGGTCTTGGAGAGCTTTGAGTCTTCCTACCCTTTGACCGCTGCCGCTTACAACGCGGGTCCTTCCAGGTCCAGACGTTGGCGCGAAGGCCCAGAGCTTGAAGCGGCGATTTGGGTGGAGAACATCCCGTTCAATGAAACGCGTGACTATGTGAAAAAAGTCATCAGCAACACAACCGTGTACGCCGCCCTCTTCACCTCACAGGCCCAGTCCATCAAAGCCAGGCTGCCCAAGGTGGGACCGCGCAAAAGCGACGCGTCTCGGGCAGAACCCAACCCAGATTTGCCTTGAGTCCTACTCATCCACATCCAGTAGGCTCAGACAAGTCCACTAAATTTTAATTTATCAATAACGTAGGTCGTTGAATGCTCTTTTAATCTGCGTTAAGGCCCAGTAATATCCACTCTCGGCACCCATAAATTTTTTACTTTGGCTCAGCAAAAAATTCACCTACCAGCCCTATATGTCACTGGTAGTGATACCTGCATGCAATGACCACAAGGGACTCACCGTCCACGCAGTAAACAAGCCTATTTGTGTCATCAATTCGACGTGACCAAAACCCTGAGAGATTTTCTTTTAGGGGCTCAGGTTTTCCGATCCCTTCAAAAGGCTCACGAAGCGTATCCTTGATCAGGGCATTGATTCGCTTGAGTGTTTTCTTGTCCCGGCCCCGCCAGTAGTTGTAGTCTTCCCAGGCTACCAGGGTCCAAGTGATCCTTGCTGGCTTTTCATGGGCCGACATCAACCAGATCCCTGGGCTGAACCTGACCCATGCGGTACTGCTCTATGGAGCGAGCAAGGTGGGCGGCGTTCGCGGGTGACTTGAGCAGGTGCACCGTCTCAAGCAATGAGTTGAAGGTGTCAAGCGACATCAGCACCGCGTCGGGCGCATCACGCCTGGTGATGACCGTGTAATCAGCGTCAGCGATGACCTGATCGATCACGCCTTTGAGGCCACTTCTCGCCTCAGAAAAATTAACGACTCTCATAAAAGATCACCTCAACTTGTTCAATTTATTGTACAAGTATAGACGCTTGGGTTTTTATTTGCAAGTGCCAGCCTTTTCCAACATCAGAACGACAGAGGGATATGCCCACCTCTCGACCTCAAGGCTCAGGCAAGCAGCCGGAGCAGTCACCACCTTCTACGAGAACCAAGACTGGATTGGAGATGTGGTGGAAAGTGAAGATGTTTCAAAAAAATGAGCTGAGTTGTAATCATCAAGTCCCATAGATTGCAGTTGTCTGTCACCTTCGGACATTTTTTTAAACTCTGTACCTGTTTCGCATAATTTCACCCCAATTGGGTTGAGCTAACCCCAGACAACGCTAGACTCAGCATCTCTTGAACAAAACTCAGTGCAAGGGCAGACGGATGTTAGCAATTGAGAATTAGGGGCGAAGCGATATGTTAGGGTCTGCCGTAAAAGGCGGCTTCAGCTAGAGGCGCTTGCATTGACTTGAGCGTGTTCAGCAGTTGGTTCAACGTTCTGATCAGAACCACTTTGCTGCAAAGCCCACATATGCGCGTACTTGCCTTGCAGGGCCAACAGCTTTTCATGGTTCCCACGCTCCAAGATCTCGCCATCTTGCATGACCAAGATCTCGTGCGCCGAGACAATCGTCGACAAACGGTGAGCAATGACCAAGGTGGTCTTGTTTTGGGCCACCCCTTTGAGCTCGGCCTGGATGGTTCTCTCATTGGCACTGTCCAGGGCCGAGGTGGCCTCATCGAAAATTAAAATGGGTGGGTTTTTGAGCAAGGTTCTCGCAATGGCCACGCGTTGCTTTTCTCCACCCGACAACTTTAAGCCTCGTTCACCGACTTGCGTTTCATAGCCCAAAGCCGTTTGTGAAATGAAGTCATGGATATGTGCACTTTTGGCGGCTTGAATCACTTCTTCGCTCGAGGCATCCACTTGACCATAGGCAATGTTGTAGCGAATGGTGTCGTTGAACAACACCGTGTCTTGTGGCACGATCCCAATGTGCCCTCGAAGACTGGCTTGCTTGATATCGCGAACATCTTGTCCGTTGATTTGGATTTGACCGCGCTGCACATCATAAAAACGGTACAAGAGTCTTGCCAGTGTCGACTTGCCTGACCCAGAAGCACCCACAACGGCCACGGTCTGCCCGGGCGGGATCTCAAAACTGATGCCCTTTAAGATCTCACGGCTAGGATCGTAGGCAAAATGAACATCCGCAAATCGCACGCAAGGCGGAGCGTTCAGCACGAGTGTTTGAGCGTTTTCACGGTCCGAGACCTCTTTTTCTCGCTCGAGCAAATGAAACATCTTGTCCAAATCCGTCAGACTTTGTTTGATCTCTCGGTAGATCACACCCAAAAAATTCAAAGGAATGTACAACTGAATCATGAAGGCATTGATCATCACCAAGTCACCAAGTGTCATGCGCCCGTCCACAACGCCCTCAGTGGCCCGGTAAAGCACACAAACCAAAGCAATCGCAATGATCAACTGCTGGCCCGTGTTGAGCAAGCTCAGTGAAGTCTGCGCTTTCAAACGAGCCCGCCTCAAGTGATTCAGACTTTGATCGTAGCGCTTGGATTCGAAGGCCTCGTTGTTGAAGTACTTGACCGTCTCGTAATTCAACAAGGAGTCGACTGCGCGCGTGTGCGCCATGGAGTCCAATTCATTGACTTGCTTTCTAAAATGCGTTCTCCACTGCGTGACCTTGACCGTGAACACGATATAAAGCGCCAAGGCAAAGAAGGTGATCACGGCAAACCACGCATCGTACTTGTAAGACAAAATCGACAGCACCAACACCACTTCAATCAAAGTGGGTACGATGCTGTACAAGGAATAGGAGATCAAGGACTCAATGCCTCTGACGCCTCTTTCAATGTCGCGGGTCATGCCGCCAGTTTGACGCTCCAGGTGAAAGCGCAAACTCAAACCATGCAAATGCTCAAAGGTTTGCAATGCAATTTGTCTGGCCGCCCCTTGGGTGGCTTTGGCAAACACCAACTCCCTGAGTTCTGTGAAGCCCGACACCGACAAACGCAACAAGCCATACGCCACCAACAGCGCCATGGGTACGACAAGCACTGCAGACGCCCCATCCGCGCTTTGAGCCAAGGCCGATGGGGGCGTCATGGCATCGATCAACTCCTTCAACACCAAGGGCACACTCACATTCGCAAGCTTGGCGCAGACCATGAACGACAGCGCCAAAAGCACACGAAGCTTGTAGGCCCAAAGATAGGGCAACAAGCGCTTTAAAACATCGAGATCGGATTTTGAGGTCACGCCAACTGAGGCTTGGAGACTGGGGGCAGGGGCTTGGTGTGCAGCAAATGAACGCATAGGGGGCAATACAAACGGGACAAACGGGACAAACGTAAGAGACTAGACAGACACAAAAACATACAATGCTTGCATTGTGCCTTTCATTGAGCCTAAATCATGAACACCCCAGAAATTTCTCCCCCTCGAGCAGACCCAGCCAACACTGTGAGCGAGCACACCGTCGCCCAACTGCCCACCGATCAGGAGTTGGTTCTGAAGGTCATCCCCATGCCTGCCGACTGCAACGCCAATGGTGACATTTTTGGCGGCTGGGTGATGGCTCAAGTCGATTTAGCAGGTTCGGTCATCCCCGCCAGGACCATTCGCGGACGTTTTGCGACCGTGGCCGTCAATCAATTTGTGTTCAAGCAACCCGTTAAAGTGGGGGACTTGCTCAGCTTTTTTTCCAAAATCACCCACATGGGCCGCACCTCCATGACCGTTCGGGTTGAAGTCTTCGCTGAGCGCATGAGGACATCGGCTGCTGGGTTTTTAAAAGTCACTGAAGCGAGCTTGACCTATGTTGCGATCGATGAGTCTGGCCGACCCAAGGCCATTCAAAACGTCGACCCCAAGCCCTAGACTTTAGAAAAAGCTGAACGGCAGACCAAGCCCAGCCAAGCTAAGCCAAGACCGCCCAAGCCGGTCTGCAAAGCGTTTTCTGTCATCACCCGTGCTTGGTGAAATCTGGCTTTCGGTGCTCAAGAAAGGCACTGAAGGCCTCTTTGGCAGGACCTTCTTTGAGCATGCGAGCAAAGACCATGGCCTCTTGCTCCACCACGGCCTTGACGGCCAAGGCCTGCGGCGCCTTCATCAAGGCCTTGGTTTGCATCACCGCCGATGGGGGTTTGGCCGCCAACTTCAAGGCCCAAGCTTTGGCCACCACATTGGCCTCAGACGGCACCACCACTTGGTTGACCCAGCCCACCTCCAAAGCCGCCTCGGCCATGAAAGGCTCGCCCAACAACAAGGCTTGTGCAGCGCGGTGGTAACCCATCAACTGTGGCAGCAACAAGGAAGAGGCCGCTTCTGGGCAAAGCCCCAAATTCACAAAGGGCAATGAAAACGCAGCATTGTCCCCCGCCACCACCAAGTCACAGTGCAGCAACAAGCTTGATCCAATGCCCACAGCAGGCCCACAAACACTGGCAATCACGGGCTTTTTAAAGCTTGAAAGTGTGAGCAAGAAGTCAATGACCGGTGAATCCAGACCAAAACCCTCAGCTTGTAAGAAGTCTGCGATGTCGTTGCCGGCGCTGAAAAACGTTTCATGCCCCTGAACGATCACCACCCGAACCTCTGGGTTGTCTTGGGCCGCTCGAAGGCCGTCGGCCAGTTCGGTGTACATCGCTTGCGTGAAAGCATTTTTTTTATGCCCCCGGTTCAGCGTGAACGTGAGAACCGCATCTTCTAAATGGATCAAAACGTCTGTCATGTCAACTCTTCTCTCTTTGGGTGAATGCATCTGGGGCGGTTGGGTCAAATCTAGGGTCATGTCTAGAGTCTTGTCCACCGTTGTGTGCGCCAAAAGGGCCCCAAATACCCACGCACCTGCAAGGTTTGGCCTTGATCGATCAGCCTGATTTTAAATCGATACTCCTCCCCGGTTTCAGGATCCAAGATCCGTCCGCCTTCCCACAACCCTTCTTTCTCATTTTTTTGAGATCCCCCCCGAACGATCTCCAAACCTAAAAGTGCTTGGTTTTTTCGATCTCCTGAGCATTTTGTACACCGCTCATCAGGCAAAGCGTCGGGATCCAAGATTTTGACAATGCGTCCACTCAAAACGCCATGGTCCCAGCTGATCTTGATGTGCGCTCGGGGCTCTTGCGTGTCGTCGTCATGCGTGACCCAAACGCCAAGGATGCTGTCTCGGCCCGTGGCCTGTGCGCTGGCCTCTTGAGTCACCATCAAACACCCCAACACCAACACCAGGATCAAGCCCCAAGCCCATGAAGCTAACAAATTGGATCCTTGATGGGACCTTTCATTGGCGCCAATGCTCACACGCCGTCCTCCAACACCGCTTGGGTGTCCATGAGGCTTACGGCGCCAGCCTTGATCTGCTCCAGCAGAGAAAGAGTTTCGGGCATCAACTTGGCAAAGTAAAAATGGGCCAACTGAATTTTGCCTTCATAGAAAGACGTCCTTTGAGATCCATGTGCTTTTGCATGCGCTACAAAGGCCATTTTTGCCCACATGTACCCCATCACAAAGTGCCCCAGCAGTCGCAAATAGTCGACAGCTGCGGCGCCAATTTCATCTGCATTTTGCAAAGCTTTGAAACCAAGCTCTCCGGTGACTTGCTCAATGCGCTGGGACAAGTTCTTGAGCGTTTTGACAAAAACATGCATCTCTGGTGCATGCTCGCTGCTTTGTACCTGCTCTAAAAAGGACTGCACCTGAGCGCCAAAGCGCTTCAAGCTTTCTCCCTCATTGGCCAACACCTTCCTGCCCAAGAGATCCAAGCTCTGAATGGCATTGGTCCCTTCGTAGATCATGTTGATGCGACTGTCCCTGACAAACTGCTCCATGCCCCAGTCACGGATGTAGCCATGCCCGCCAAACACTTGCAGACTTGCAGAGGTGGCAATCCAAGCATTGTCCGTGAGAAAGGCCTTCACAATGGGCGTTAAGAAGGCCAACTCCTTGTGTGCCAAGTCACGCGCCATCTCGCTGCTCGCGTTCACGCTCTCGTCCATCAACACCGCGCTGTACATTGACAACGCTCTCCCGCCTTGAGCATAGGCCTTGGCCGTCAAGAGCAGTCGCCTGACATCGGGATGCACAAGGATAGGATCGGCGGCTTTGGACAAGTCCTTCGGACCGAGCAAACTCCTCGATTGAATTCTCTCCTTGGCGTAGGTCAATGCATTTTGAAAGGCCACCTCGGTCAAACCCAAGGACTGCATGCCCACGCCAATGCGTGCGGCATTCATCATGACAAACATCGCGGCCAAACCCCGGTTGGGCTCGCCCACCAGAGTCCCGATCGCCCCTTCAAGGCTCATTTGACAAGTCGCACTGCCCTTGATGCCCATCTTGTGCTCAAGCGCTGTACAAAAAATACCATTTCTTGCCCCCAGTGCGCCATCGGCTTCAAGAAGAAACTTGGGTACGAGAAACAAGCTGATGCCCTTGCTGCCTTTGGGCGCATCCGGCAAGCGCGCCAAGACCAAATGCACGATGTTGTCCACCAAATCATGCTCACCCGCGCTGATGAATATTTTTTGACCTGTCAATGCATACGCCCCGTTGTCTTGAGGCAAGGCCTTGGTGGTGATCAGGCCCAGATCCGTTCCACACTGAGGCTCGGTCAAACACATGGTGCCGCTCCACTCACCGCTGGTGAGTTTGGGCAAAAAGGTTTTCTTTTGCCATTCATTGCCATGCGCATGCAAGCACTCGTAAGCCCCATGGGTCAAGCCCGCATACATGGTCCAGGCTTGGTTGGCTGCATTGAGCATTTCATAAACGCATTGGTTCACCACCATCGGTAGTCCTTGCCCGCCGTAAAGCGGGTCACAACTGATCGAGGCCCAACCGCCCTCAACGAAGGCTTTGTAGGCCTGCTTGAACCCTGCAGGGGTTTTCACTTCATGTGTTGCGTGATCGAGCTCACATGCCTGCTCGTCGCCAACTTGGTTCAAAGGCTGTACCACCTCTGAAGCGAAGCGAGCACTTTGATGGAGTATGTCTTGCAAGGTCTCCAAGTCAAAGTCACTGTGAAGGGGCCACTTTTTTAAGTGTTCCGACAAACCCAATACCTCATCGAGCACGAACATCATGTCCTCAAGGGGTGCGGTATAACTTGGCATAAGACCTTCTTTGCTTGTCTGTGTTCTTTTAAGGCGTGCTTGAACTGTCATGGATTGAACCCATGCACACCCCCATTCATGAAGAGACTGGCATTGCGCGAACATTCAGCACCTCCATCACAGGTTTATTTTGACTCAAATCCACTTAAAAACACATGGGAGAAACACACAAACATTTAAAACAAGCGTTCATCGGATCCTTGGGCCGTTTTGGCTCAGCCGCCATGAAGCTTCTCCGGCTCAGTTAAACTTCCTGTGTTTTTGTCACCAGCCTTAAAACGGAAGACCGCTTTCATGAACGCAACACGAATCATTGCCATCCGTCACGGTGAAACCGACTGGAACGTGCAAACACGCATTCAAGGTCACATGGACATCGACTTGAACGAAAAGGGGCTTTGGCAAGCCTCTCGGCTTGCACCGAGCTTGGCCGATGAGGGTCTCGCGCAGGTCTACACCAGTGACCTCTCTCGCGCCAAAGTGACGGCACAATCTTTTGCACACGCTTTGTCGATTCCGCTCCTTGAAGACCCTGGGTTAAGAGAAAGACATTTTGGTGTGTACGAGGGCCTCACGTGGCAAGAGCTTGAAGAACTCCACCCGCAAGAAGCACGTGCATGGAAGTCGCGCGAGCCGCATTGGGTGCCGCCGCAAGGCGAAAGCTTAGAGATGTTCAGGTTGCGAATTGTGACGGCCATCAACGCCTTGGCACCTAAGCACCTGGGAGAGCAAATTGCCATCGTCACCCACGGGGGGGTGTTGGATGTTTTGTACCGAGTTGCCACCCATCAATTTGACCAAAGTCCAAGAACTTGGAGCCTTGGCAACACCTCCATCAACCGTTTGCTTTGGTCCAAAGAGGGGCTTCACTTGGTGGGTTGGGGCGACCAAGCCCACTTGGAGCAAAGCCCTCACGCTGAGCCTTCGAAAGCTTTTTTTTAAATCCCGCTCAGCCCTTGGGCATCTCTGGGGGTTTGAGACCCAAATGCGCATAGGCCGCAGCACTTGCAATGCGCCCCCTGGGCGTTCTTTGCAAATAACCTTGCTGGAGCAAATACGGCTCGATCACATCCTCAATGGTGTCTCGCTCCTCTCCAATGCTTGCGGCCATGTTGTCCAAGCCCACTGGGCCGCCATCAAAGCGAAGGATCATGGTCTCTAAAAACTTTCGATCCATCACATCCAAGCCCAACTGGTCCACATCCAACATCTCCAAAGCTTGATGGGCCAAGTTTTGTGTGATCTCCCCCGTGCCCTTGACCTGCGCATAGTCCCTGACACGTCGCAGCAATCGATTGGCGATCCGAGGCGTGCCTCGGGAGCGCTTGGCAAGCTCCAAAGCGCCGCTCGGCTCAATGTGTGTTTTTAACAACTGCGCCGAGCGAATGACGATGCGGTTGAGTTCTTCGACGGTGTAGAACTCAAGCCTGGACACAATGCCAAAGCGGTCTCTCAAGGGATTGGTGAGCATGCCCGCGCGCGTGGTTGCACCGACCAAGGTAAAGGGTTGCAAATCAAGTTTGATGCTTCTTGCCGCAGGTCCCTCGCCAATCATGATGTCGATCTTGAAGTCCTCTAAGGCCGGGTACAAAATCTCCTCGACCACCGCCGACAAGCGGTGGATCTCATCGATAAAGAGCACATCGTTTTTCTCCAAACCGGTCAGTAAGGCCGCCAAGTCCTTGGGCTTTTCCAGCACAGGCCCGCTGGTTTGGCGCAAATTCACCCCAAGCTCGTGGGCAATGATTTGACTGAGCGTGGTCTTGCCAAGACCAGGGGGTCCAAACAAGAGCACATGGTCCAAAGGCTCGCCCCGTTGTTTGGCCGCTTGTATGAAAATACTCAATTGCTCACGCACCTTGACTTGACCCACGTAGTCTTCAAGCGACTTGGGTCGCAAAGCCCGCTCGATGGCCTCCTCAGCAACGGTGCTCTTGCGTGCATCCACCACCCGTGCGTCCTCGGCCTGCGGCTCTATCACAGGACCCCAACTTGGACCCTCTGAGCTTGGGTGCAAGTTCTGTGGGCCAGACTTTTGCAACTTCAACGCACCCTTGGGCAAGGGGGTGATGTCATCGGTTTGAACACTCATGTTGTTTGGCTTTGCTGCATACGTTGAAGATACTTTGACCGTTCAAACGGGCGCTGATTCACCGCTTCAAGTTGACAGCGACTTCAATGCCCACTTGATGCCCTCACTGACACTCAGCTCCAAGGGCAGGCTCTTTAAAGCCAATTGTGCCTCCTTTTCGCTGTAGCCCAAAGCCACCAAGGCTTGGAGGACATCGGCTTTCTCGCCCTGCTGGTCCTTTTTGTCAAGCCCCGTGGGTTCGCCAAGCCAGTCCAGCTTACCTTTGAGTTCTAACAAAAGCCGCTCGGCTGTTTTTTTGCCGATCCCGGGAATTTTCACCAAAAAATGGGCGTCTTGAGACTGGATGGCTTGGGCCAAGTCACTCACACTGAGGCCACTCAAAATCCCCAAAGCGGTTCTTGGTCCCACCCCAGAAATTTTAATCAGTTGCCTAAAAGCATCGCGCTCGCCAGCGCTTAAAAAGCCAAATAGAATTTGAGCATCTTCTCTGACGACAAAATGGGTCAAGAGCGTTGTACTTTCACCCATCGCCGGCAAATGATAAAAGGTGCTCATGGGCACCCAGACCTCATAGCCAACGCCATGACAGTCCATCAAAATTTGAGGTGGCGCTTTTTCAGCCACCACCCCTGTTAGCCGTCCAATCATGCATGCCCCTTTATGTTGTAACCAAGGATTATCGACTTGATTTTGAAACACACTTTCTCGCCTTTGAACAACACCAGGCTGTCTCATCTCTGCGGCCCCCTTGAGGAGCACCTAAGGAGCATTGAGGCTCAACTGAATGTCAAAATCACGCGCCGCCAAGGCCACTTCAAAGTTGAAGGACCTCAGGGGCTGGCCACTCATGCCTTGCAAATCTTGCAATCCCTTTATGAACAAGCCCGCCGACCGATTGAGCAAGCCCATGTTCACCTCATGCTCAGTGCGCCACCCCCCGATCTTAATGCCTCTGGCCAACCGGTGCCTCTCTTGACCAAACGAGGAGACTTGAGACCCAGGACACCCAACCAAGGCCACTACATGGACCGCATCAACACGCACGACATCACCTTTGGCATTGGCCCTGCAGGCACCGGAAAAACCTATTTGGCTGTGGCCATGGCCATCGATGCGCTAGAGCGTCAATCGGTTCAGCGCATCGTGCTCACAAGACCAGCGGTGGAGGCCGGCGAAAAATTGGGTTTTTTACCCGGCGATTTGGGTCAAAAAGTAGACCCTTACTTGCGCCCCCTTTATGACGCTCTTTATGACCTCATGGGCTACGAACGAGTTCAAAAAACTTTTGAGCGCCAGGCCCTTGAGATTGCACCTCTCGCCTTCATGAGAGGGCGCACACTGAACCACGCGTTTGTGATTTTGGACGAAGCTCAAAACACAAGCACGGAACAAATGAAAATGTTTTTAACTCGTCTTGGACTGGGCTCCAAGGCGGTGATCACTGGCGACATCAGTCAAATCGATTTGCCCAAAGGTCAACAAAGCGGTCTGATCGATGCACAAAAGGTGCTCAAAAACGTTCAAGGCATCGCGTTCTCCACCTTCACATCGGCCGATGTGGTTCGCCACCCCTTGGTGGCCAGGATCGTGGATGCGTACGACAAGAAACGCTCCGTGTAGCTGGTAGGGCGTGATGGCTTCACATGCATGATTTGAAAGCGTCAAACCTACCTCAACCGCCCCCTTTGTCCGATGTCCTATGCCCAATCCACAAGGTCCACGCCCATGATCCAAGCTTTCCCTCCAACGGCACTTGAACTTTCTCTTCAATTTGGCAAAGAGCTCGAGTCCCTAGAGCACAAACGCATTTTGACTCGCTACTTTGTCAGCAAAAGCTTGAGTGCGTGTCTTGAGCGTTTGACATGCCAAGCAAGTTTCACCGTTCGCGTGGTGGGCCAAGCGGAGGGGTTGGCGCTCAATCAAACGTACCGCGCAAGAGCCTATGCCACCAATGTGCTCACCTTCTCCTATGCCAGCGCCCCACATGTTTTGGCCGATTTGGTTTTGTGTGCGCCAGTGATCTTGCAAGAAGCCAGCGACTTGAACATTCCGCTAAAAGACCATTACCGTCATTTGCTCATTCATGGCGCCTTGCACGCCTTGGGACATGACCACGAAGTGCATCCCAAGCAAGCAAAAATCATGGAAGACTTGGAAATTGAACTGTTGTCGCGCTTTAAAGTCCCCAATCCCTACGCCCAGTAAGTGGCTCAAGCCCAGAGCTTTTTTTACAAGTACTTGCCTTCCTGCCCTTCGTAATGCGACTCCATGTCGCTTGGCAACAGTTGAATGGAGGCTCTGAGTCCTGGCACCTCGCTCATCAAGGCTTGTTCCACAGACACCCTCAGGGTAGCGGCACGACCCAAAGACCAATTGAAGGGCATGTGCATGTGCATGTCGATGTAGCGGCGCTGGCCAGCCCGTCGAGTGACCAAGTGATCAAAGCGGATGACTTGCGTGTGCTCGGACGTGTGAGAAAAACCCTCCAGCGTTGCATGGATCTTCTCCATCACCTCGGGCTCCAAGGCTTCATCCATCAGCCCTTGCGAGGACTCCCACAACAAGGAAACACCTTCCTTCATGATCACCAAAGCCACCAAAACGGCGACCAAAGAATCCAACCAAATCCAACCACTCAAAACCACCAGACCCACACCCACGACCACACCAAAAGAGGTCCACACATCCGTGATCAAATGTTTGGCATCCGATTTCAAGGCGATGGAGCGGTGCTCTTTGGCGGCACCAAACATGACCCAAGCTAAAAATCCATTCAAGGCCGAGCTCACCACAGACAAGGCCAAACCCCATCCGACTTGATCCAAGGGCTCTGGGTTGAACAAGCGGTGGCCGGCCACCCAGACGATCCCTAAGGCCGCCACAATGATCAAGATGCCTTCAAAGCCCGAAGAAAAATATTCTGCCTTGTGGTGACCATAAGGGTGGTCTTCATCGGCCGGCCGTTGAGCGACCGTCACCATCATCAACCCAAAAATCGCACTGGCCAAATTCACCAAGGACTCCAATGCATCTGACAACAGACCTACAGAGTCGGTCAGCCACCAAGCACCCGTCTTTAGAGCAATGGTGATCAAAGCCACCACGACCGACGCTTTGAGCATGGCCTGTGGGGTCAACCAATGTGTTTTAAGATGTTTGTTCAAGGCAAGGCTTCAAAAAGGAATCGGAACTTTCACATGGAGATGCTCTTAAAAAAGAGCTTCTCAGGCTTGAAGAAACTAAAAAAACCCAGAACACCTCTGCTTTTTTTAGCTTCAGCTCAAGTGCACTTTTGCAAATCGTCGTTTGCCCACTTGCAGCACATAGGTCCCAGCGGACAACTTCAAGCCCTTGTCGCTGACCCCTGAGCCATCGACTTTAACGCCTGCACCTTCAATCAAGCGATTGGCCTCACTGGCAGAAGGGGCAAGTCCGGCAGCTTTGAGCAACGCGCCAATCCCCATGGGCGCCCCTTGTAGCGTCATCTCAGGCAACTCCTCAGGCACCCCGCCTTTGCTTCTGAGTTCAAAATCTCGCTCGGCCCCATCTGCCAAAGCCTGACCATGAAACCGTGCAGTGATTTCTTTGGCCAAGGCCACTTTGAGTGTTTTGGGGTTGAGACCGTTTTGAACCTCCAAGCGACTGGCTTGAATCTCTCGGGTGCTCTTGAAACTTAAAAGCGGGTACCACGTCCACATCAAATCATCACTGATCGAGAGCACTTTTGCAAACATGGTGTTGGCATCCTCGGTGATGCCAATGTAATTGTTTTTGCTCTTTGACATTTTATCCACCCCGTCCAAACCCACCAGCAAGGGCATGGTCAAAATACACTGGGGCTCTTGACCGTGCTCTTGTTGCAAGTGACGCCCCATCAAAAGATTGAACTTTTGATCCGTGCCACCAAGCTCCAAATCGCTCTTGAGGGCCACCGAGTCATAGCCTTGCATCAAGGGGTACAAAAACTCGTGCACACTGATCGATTGTCCAGATTTAAAACGTTTGTTGAAATCATCCCTCTCCATCATCCGAGCAACCGTGTACTTGGCGGCCAACTCAATCATGCCACGCGCACCCAAGGGATCGCTCCACTCGCTGTTGTAGCGGATCTCGGTGCGCTCGGGGTCCAAGACCAAACTTGCTTGTTTGTAATAGGTTTGCGCGTTGGCTTGGATTTCCTCTTTGCTCAAAGCCGGTCTGGTGTTGTTTCGCCCCGATGGATCCCCAATCAAGGTGGTGAAGTCCCCAATCAAAAAAATCACCTGGTGCCCCAAATCTTGCAATTGCCGCATCTTGTTGAGGATCACGGTGTGCCCCAAGTGGATATCGGGTGCAGTAGGGTCCAAGCCTAGCTTGATCCTCAAAGCTCTGCCCGTTTGCTCCCAGTCCTTTAACTTCTTGATCCATTCCAGCTTGGGCAGCAACTCCTCACAGCCCTTTAATGTGACGTCCAAGGCCTCTTGGACCGCGGGACTTAAAGAGGCTGGATCTGTGGTGGCGTCGTTCATGTGTTCAAGCCAGTGGCGTTAAGGGTTGACAGGGTTTAAAAACGGGGTTCAATCAGCTCCATCCTGCAAAAGGTCGCTTTTTAGCTAAAAACCCATTGCTTTTGAAGGCTTACCAAGATAAACCTCATTTGATGCATTAAAAAACACATGCAAATGATTTATACTAGATATAGATCATAAGTTCTATATTCAATCGTTTATTTTAGCCTGATATGCTTGGGCTTTAACGGTTGGATTTGAATGACAGGGATGGCTTGCTCGAAAAATTGGGCCAGCACGTCTTTATTGTAGACTTGCGCTTTACGGCGTTACCATCTTACGTTGTGACTTGGCTTGCCTCTTAGGCCTTGGATCGCACAAGGGATGCGTTGGAGATTTTGTGTTGTTAAAACTGCTGTTTCGCGTTTTGGTGCTGGGGTTGCAGGCGGGTCATTGGCTTGAGGTGCATGCGAGTCGTGTGGCTCATGCGCTTTGGACCCGTCATTGGAACAACGTCAAAGCCGCTATTTACCTCTCTTTGGCTTTGGTGATCGTGGGCTCTGGCGCTTCGTTCGCCTTGGTGAGCCTTGGACCTGACGCTGCTTTGCTGCCGCCTGTCTTGATGACCCAAAACCTGGACCTCCTGTCACAAAGCAAGCGCCTTGACCTAGAAGACGGGAAGATCATCGATCTTGAGGGCGCAAAAGACGCCTCAACTGGCTTGTCCGGTAACGGCTTTGAAGACTTGAGCGCACACAACAAGCCTGACACTCCTTCATCATCAAGCCCCTTGGTTCAAGATCGCTTTTACACCACCGAATGGTCCCGCAGCAACGACACCGCTCAAAACACACTCAAGCGACTTGGCATCTCTGACCCCCAGGCCTTGGCCTTCATCTTGGCCACGCCCAGCACCAAGCAAGCACTCTTTGGCAAAAATCAACGCCTGCTCAGCGCAGTGCGCAATCGCTCCCACCTTCTTCAAGAGCTGAACGTGCGTTGGGGTGACGAAGACCCCAATTACTTCAACCGCCTGACGCTCAAACGCAATGCGAGTGGCTTTGAGGTCCAACAGGCCAAAGTCCGCTTTCAAACCCAACTCCAAGTGGCGGCCGGGCGCATCAAGACCTCCTTGTTCCAAGCCACGGATCAGGCAAGAGTGCCCGATGCCATTGCCATTCAGTTGGCCGAAATTTTCTCTGGGGACATTGATTTTCATAGGGCTTTGAGACAAGGCGACCGTTTCTCTTTGATTTATGAAGTCATGCTTGCAGATGGTGAAGTCTTAAAGGTCGGCAAGATCTTGAACGCCGAGTTCATCAACCGTGGCAAGTCCTATCAAGCCGTTTGGTTTTCTGAGCCCAATCAGCCCAAAGGCGATTACTACGCCATGGATGGGACGAACCTCAGGAGAACTTTCTTGGCTTCTCCCCTGGCTTTTTCGCGTGTGACCAGTGGTTTTAGCATGCGCATGCACCCCATTTTGCAAATCTGGAAAGCCCATCTTGGTGTGGACTACGCAGCCCCCACCGGTGCGGCGGTTCGAACGGTGGGCCAGGGTTTTGTGGAAAGTGCTGGCTATCAAAATGGTTTTGGCAATGTGGTCTTCATCAAACATCCCCAAGGCCCCTTGACCGTTTACGCACACTTGTCTCGCATCGACGTCAAAAAAGGCCAAGCTGTTTCGCAAGGGGAGGTCATTGGTGCGGTGGGCGCAACCGGTTGGGCCACAGGGCCGCATTTGCATTTTGAATTCCGATTGAATGGACAGCACCAAGACCCGATGTTGCTGGCCAAACAAAACACCCCCATTCCCTTGGCAAGCGAACTCAAGCCTCAGTTTTTAAAGCAGGCCCTCTTGGCCAAAACAGCCTTGTCTGGCTTGACAAGCCTTGAAACTGTAGACCTCGACTGAGCTTTCATGGCGCTTCAAGTTGGCAACTGAACCCACGAGATCGCCACTGTCTTCTGAGCGCTTGGACCCAAGCACGGGCCTCTTCATGGGCCTGATGTCTGGCACGTCTTTGGACGGCGTCGATGCTGTATTGGTCGACTTCCAGGGCAGCCCTCAAAGCTTGGGGCATGCGTTCACCCCCTTTGAGCCAGCGTTCAAAGAGGAGTTGCTGCGATTGAACAGCGCAAGCCCCAACGAGCTGCACCGCGCGGCACTGGCCAGCAACACCTTGGCAAGACTCTATGCCCAAACCTGCAATGGACTTCTCAAGCGCCTAGGTCTTCCAGCTGATCGCATACAAGCCTTGGGTGCGCATGGACAAACCGTCCGTCATCAACCCCAACTGCACGACGCATGGGGCTACAGCACCCAGTTGCTCAATGGGTCCTTGCTGGCCGAGCTCACGCACATCGATGTGATCCACGACTTCAGATCGCGAGACCTTGCGGCTGGCGGTCAAGGGGCACCGCTTGTGCCCGCGTTTCACCAACATTTTTTCTCAGCCAAGCAAGCATGTCGCATCATTTTGAACATCGGTGGCATGGCCAATGTCAGCATCCTTGCTCCCTCTTGGCCCTCGAGTCCATCGCAAACCATGCACAAGGAGCAGCCCCCTTTCTCTTGCTCTGGCTTTGATTGCGGTCCTGGCAATGTATTGATGGATGCTTGGTGCCTGCGTCACACCGGCCAAGCCTATGACGCCCATGGGCAGTGGGCTCAAACTGGACGCACGCATGAGGCTTTGCTCTTAAGCTTTTTATCTGAACCCTTTTTCAAACTCCCCCCGCCAAAGAGCACGGGGCGCGACTTGTTCAATGAAACCTGGCTTGACGCCCATCTCACTGGGCCATTTGCTCAACTACCAAAGGAAGATGTTCAAGCCACCCTGTGCGCCTTGAGCGCACAGAGCATAGTGTCCTCGGTGGATGCTTTTTTTCAGGATGCTCCTCACTTGCACCTGCAAGGCACAAGCATCGACATGGTCGTCTGCGGCGGTGGCGCATACAACCTGGCTTTGGTGCAGGAAATCCGTGCGCGGGCACACCACTTTGCCTCACTTAGAGACATGAAACTGCTCAACTCTGATGCGTTGGGTGTGGCTCCTGAGCAAGTGGAGTCGTATGCCTTTGCATGGCTGGCCAGGCAACGGGTTTTGGGTCTGAGTGCCAACCTACCCCAAGCCACGGGGGCCAAGGGTCCACGCATCTTGGGGTCTTGGATCAAAGCCTAAGTTGGGCACAAAAAAAGGGTGCCTCAGCACCCTCTTTGTCAGTCTGTTGGAGCAGCCTCAGATGTGTGTGATGAGCTCAAACCGAGAAAGACGAACCACATCCACAGGTGGTGGTCGCGTTGGGGTTTTTGATCACAAATTGTGAGCCCTGCAAATCTTCCTTGTAATCAATCTCGGCACCTAAGAGGTACTGGTAACTCATGGCATCGATCAGCAATGAAACCCCGTGCTTGCTCATCGTGGTGTCATCTTCATTGGTGATTTCATCAAAGGTAAAACCATACTGAAAACCAGAACAGCCCCCACCTTGCACAAACACGCGCAACTTGAGTTCAGGGTTACCCTCTTCTGCAATCAAGTCAGCCACCTTTGCAGCGGCACTGTCTGTAAAGACAATGGGTTCGGGCATCACGGATTCAATGTTTTCAGCTACGGCACTCATGCGAGTCTCCCAACAATCAATTAAAAAAAGAGCTTTTGGTCTTCTAAGTGGTTCACTTTACCAAAAAAATGACAACATCACCTGCATCAGGGTTAATGAAAACAACACTCTTGGGGCCCAGCAGGCCTCAAAGAAGACATTAAAAAACCCCTTGAGCATGGCTGCCAAGGGGCGTTTTGAAGAGGCTCTGCTGATGAGAGCCCCACAAAAAAGATCAACGCTTGCTGAACTGCTTGCGACGGCGAGCAGAATGCAAACCGACCTTTTTACGCTCCACTTCACGTGCGTCACGCGTCACGTAACCCGCTTGTGAGAGGGTGGGCTTGAGGTTTTGATCGTAATCGATCAACGCACGTGTGATGCCATGCCGAACGGCGCCGGCTTGACCCGACTCGCCACCGCCATGTAAATTGACTTGAATGTCAAAATACTCCACATGGTTGGTCAGCACCAAGGGTTGTTTTGCAATCATGATCGAGGTTTGACGACCGAAATACTCGGTGATGTCCTTGCCATTGATCGTAATTTTGCCTGAGCCCTTCTTTATGAAGACTCTGGCGACACTGGACTTTCTACGTCCCGTGCCATTGTTCCATTCACCAATCATTTGTGGCTCCTTAAATCGTTAACTCTTTGGGTTGCTGCGCACTATGGGGATGCTCGGCACCACCATAGACCTTGAGTTTTTTGATCATGGCATAACCCAATGGGCCTTTGGGCAGCATGCCCTTGACGGCTTTCTCGAGCGCACGACCAGGGTGCTTGGCTTGCATGTCACGGAAGTTGGTCCCGTAAATGCCGCCAGGGTAACCTGAGTGACGGTAATAGACTTTGTCCAAGGCTTTGTTGCCGGTGACACGGATCTTGGAGGCGTTGATGACGACAATGAAGTCGCCGGTATCGACGTGAGGCGTATAAATGGCCTTGTGTTTGCCGCGTAAACGGAGTGCAGCTTCGCTGGCAACACGTCCGAGCACCAAATCGGTGGCGTCAATCACAAACCACTCGTGCACCACGTCAGCGGGTTTTGCGCTGAAAGTAGACATGGATAAATCCTTGGAGTTTTGGTTTGTAAGCGTCCTTTTCCACGGTCGGTGTTCTTCTATCGAGAACCTCTTAGGTGGGTGTGAATCTTCGCCGCGGGACGACTCAAGCGCTGCGAAGCCTTCCATTTTATAATCATTTCAAGACTTTACGCAAGTTTTTAGCTTTTGAAAAACCACAGAAGCGCCGTTTCTGTCTCTTGTGTGAAACAGCTTGAGCGCGCCAAGTGGCAACTCTCGGTGTGAATTTGCTCTCTTAGGAGGGATCAAGCCAAGGCTTGAAGACCTTGTTGCTTGAAAAAAAGGATGGGGCCTGGCTTGCTAAAACGGTTAACATCGCATCCTTATGTTCAGTTATCGACACGCTTTTCATGCTGGTAATCATGCAGATGTTTTAAAGCACGCCATTCTCATCTCCATTGTCAAGTACATGACCGAAAAACCGGTTCCCTTGACGGTGATTGATACCCACGCTGGTGCGGGACTTTATCGCATGGACAGCGAACTCTCGGCCATCAGCGCTGAAGCGCAAGAGGGCATTCAACTGATCTTGGCACAACCCCATTTGGCCAAATCCAAGCTTATAACGGAGTACTTGGGTTTGTTGCATGACTTCAACCCCTCGCCCAAGTCCAAGCTCTACCCTGGCTCGCCTTTTATCGTTCAGCATTTGCTCAACGACTTTGACAAGCTCAAACTCTTTGAGCTGCACCCCACCGACACTCGACTCCTTGAGCAACACGTGGCCCAGTTGAAAGTGGCCAGACAAGTCGCCGTTTTAAGAGCGGATGGATTTGAAGGCATGAAAAAGTTCTTGCCCCCTGCACAAAGGCGAGCTCTGGTGGTGATGGACCCCAGCTATGAAATCAAAACCGATTACAGCAAAGTCTTGGTGAGCATCCAAGATGCTTTGAAACGCTTCGCCACAGGCACGTATTTGGTCTGGTACCCACTGATCGCTCGCGCCGAGGCGCATGACCTACCGAAACGACTCAAAACCATGGCCCAGCAGTCCAAGCGCGATTGGTTGCACGTGTCGTTGATTGTCAAATCATCCAAGTTCACGGCACTTCCAAGCGAGTTGCTCGATGGCGGCAAACAAAAGAGACCCGGCCTACCTGGGAGTGGCGTTTTTGTGATCAACCCGCCCTACACCCTGAAAGCTGAACTGCAAGAGGCCATGCCGGAGTTGGTCAGCTTGTTGGGCCAAGATCCGCACGCGCAGTTTCACTTGGAAGGCTCTTAAGAGGAAAGGCGCTCAGTGGGACGCCTCTAACCAGCCCAAGTTCTCACAAATGGACAAGACCGTGGCACTTTGATTGAGGGTATAAAAATGCAAGGCGGGCGCGCCTGCACAGTGCAACTGGTCGCACAAATCCGTGATGACCTCTAGACCAAAGGCTTTGATCGACGCCACATCGTCCCCAAAAGATTGCAACCTCAATCGAATCCACCTTGGCACCTCTGCACCACAGGTTTCAGAAAATCTCAACAGCTGCGAGGAACTGCTGATGGGCATGATGCCCGGCACGATGGGCACATGCACACCGGCTTTCTCAACGTCATCGACAAACCTGAAGTAGGCATCGCTGTTGAAAAAATACTGTGTGATCGCCGAGTCGGCGCCTGCTTTGACTTTTTCGACAAATGCCTTCAAGTCTGCCTGAGGGGACTTGGCCTGGGGGTGCATCTCAGGATAGGCCGCCACTTCGATATGAAAATCATGGGCGTGGTGCTTGCGCGTGAAAGCCACCAAGTCCTTGGCAAACTCAAACTCGCCTCTGGAGCCAAAACCACTGGGCAAATCACCTCGCAAAGCCACCAATCGACGCACGCCCAAAGCTTTGATGTGTTCGAGTTGCTGCAAAATGGTCTCGGGCGTGGCGCCCACGCAAGACAGGTGTGCGGCCGCCTCTTGTCCCTCGGCTTGTATTTGGGCCACCGTGCTCAAAGTCCCCGACTGGGTAGAGCCACCGGCACCGTAAGTGACCGAACAAAATTGTGGCTTGATGCGGTACAACTCTTGTCGTACCCCCTTCAAACGCTCGGCACCTTCAGGCGTTTTGGGCGGAAAAAATTCAACACTGAGGGTTGGATTCATGGGAGCGGGAAAAAATGTTTGAGAACCCCAGCAAAAGCTTGCCCCTTGGACAAAGTGGGATGCAAGGTGACTGGTTCAAAAGCCACGCTTGCACCTACTTGGATCAATAGCGGTAGGCGTCGGCCTTGTAAGGACCTTGCTTGTTCACGCCAATGTAGCTGGCTTGCTCATCGGTGAGTTCCGTCAACATTGCTCCTACCTTCGCCAAATGCAACCTGGCCACCTTCTCGTCCAAGTGCTTGGGCAACACATACACTTTACCGTTCTCGTAACGGTCTTGGAATTTGAAAAGCTCGATTTGAGCAATCGTTTGGTTTGCAAACGATGAGCTCATCACAAAGCTTGGGTGCCCTGTGCCACAGCCCAAATTGACCAAACGTCCTTTGGCGAGCATGATGATCTTGTGGCCTGAAGGCAAATGAATGTGATCGACTTGGGGCTTGATTTCTTCCCACTGGTATTGTTCCATGGCCGTGATGTCGATTTCATTGTCAAAGTGTCCAATGTTACAAACGATCGCCTGGTCTTTCATTTTGAGCATGTGCTCGTGGGAGATCACGTGTTTGTTGCCCGTCGCCGTGACAAAAATATCGGCCTTGTCGCTTGCGTAATCCATGGTGACCACTTTGTAGCCCTCCATGGCCGCTTGCAATGCGTTGATGGGGTCAATCTCGGTGACCCATACTTGAGCGCTCAACGCACGCAAAGCCTGCGCACTGCCTTTGCCCACGTCTCCGTAGCCAGCAACGACGGCAACTTTACCTGCAATCATCACATCGGTTGCGCGCTTGATGCCGTCCACCAAAGACTCTCTGCAGCCATACAGGTTGTCAAATTTGCTCTTGGTGACCGAGTCATTGACGTTGATGGCTCTGAACATCAAATCGCCCTTGGCAGACATTTCATTCAAGCGATGAACGCCCGTCGTGGTCTCCTCTGTCACGCCAATGATCTTGGCGCTTTTGCGGCTGTACCATGAGGGATCTTGGGCCAATTTTTCTTTGATCGACGCAAACAAACAAATCTCTTCTTCGCTGCTTGGGTGGCTTAACAAGGAGAGGTCTTTTTCTGCCTTTTTACCCAAGTGCATCAAAAGCGTTGCATCCCCACCATCGTCAAGAATCATGTTGGGGCCTTCGTCTTCTGTATGGGCCGCTCCAAATTCAAAAATACGGTGTGTGTAATCCCAATACTCGGTCAAGTTCTCGCCCTTTTTGGCAAAAACGGGGGTTCCTGCAGCCGCGATCGCAGCCGCTGCATGGTCTTGGGTTGAATAAATGTTACAAGAAGCCCAACGCACTTGCGCGCCCAAGGCTTGCAAGGTTTCAATCAAAACAGCTGTTTGAATGGTCATGTGCAAAGAGCCTGTAATGCGTGCGCCTTTGAGCGCCTTGCTTGCACTGAACTCCTGCCGAATGGCCATGAGGCCTGGCATTTCGGTTTCAGCGATTTTAATTTCTCGTCTACCCCAATCCGCCAAGGACAAATCGGCCACCACGGCATCGTTGGCATGTAAAGGTTTGATCACAGCGTTCATGTCTTTTAACTCCATCGGATGATAAAAAACCACTGCCAGCAAGGAAGGCGGTTCGCTTGTGAAATCACAAAAGCAAACGAGATCCAAGCCTTGTCGAGAAAAAGGAGACGGGCACCTCACCTCACAACTAGCAGTGGGTGAGCGCCGTTTGAAAAAAGTGACCGAGCCTCACTTTGTCAGTCCCGCGAGAAAGAGGCTTCGTGTTGTAAAACATCTAAAGCTTTTTTTCGCTGCGACAGAGTTGCATCGCTCCTCGGTGACGTTATTTTAACCCAAGTGCCAAGGCTCAAGAGCTCTGGGGGCACAATAAACCCCAAAAATAAGGGTCTTGGGGGGTGCTCCAACCCTTTGCGGCGCATCTCCCAAATGCGATCTTTGCGGTTTTCCCCTTCGGCGGGTCAAGCCATCGGCACCCTTCAGACTTGGGTCGCACAAGGGTTAAAATACTTCTCTTTCTTCTTTGAAGAGCAACACACCCAAGCCAAGACACAGCGAATCCTCGGGAGTTGGGCTGGCACACCTAGATCATCGGATGTCTAGGATCTGCTTGGGATCTGCCCTTGTCGCTTCAAATTGGCCTTTTCATCGTTTCATTTTTTCAATGATTGCGCACCATGCAAGTCGCCTCTCTGACCGCTGAGGTCAAACGTCGCCGCACCTTTGCCATCATCTCTCACCCAGATGCAGGTAAAACCACGCTCACCGAAAAATTGCTCTTGTTCTCAGGTGCCATTCAAATTGCGGGCTCGGTCAAAGCCAGAAAAGCCAGTCGACATGCCACCAGCGACTGGATGGAGATTGAAAAGCAGCGCGGCATCTCAGTGGCCTCCTCGGTCATGCAAATGCTCTACCGCGACCATGTGATCAATTTGCTCGACACCCCAGGTCACAAAGACTTTTCAGAAGACACCTACCGCGTGCTCACAGCCGTCGACTCTGCCTTGATGGTGATCGATGCGGCCAATGGCGTTGAAGCACAAACCAGGCGACTGATTGAAGTTTGCCGAACGCGTGACACGCCCATCATCACCTTTGTCAACAAAATGGACCGCGAGGTGCGCGACCCCTTGGACATTTTGGACGAAGTCGAGCGTGAACTGGGCATGCCCTGCGTGCCCATGACCTGGCCAGTTGGGCAGGGCAAGTCCTTTGGCGGCATCATTGACTTGCGCACGCAAAGCATGAAGGTCTTTGAGTCCGGCTCCGAAAGACGCCCACAAGACTTTGAGACCGTTCCCTTGACCGAACTGGCTCGCTTGAAAGAGCGCTTTGGTCACGAATTCACCACCGCATTAGAAAGCATGGAGTTGGCCACGGGGGCCTCCCCCGCCTTTGATCGAGAAGCCTTTCTATCAGGCCAACAAACCCCGGTCTTCTTTGGTTCTGGTGTGAACAATTTTGGCGTGATGGAGGTCTTGGATGCCTTGGTGGACTTGGCACCAGCGCCACAAGCCAGACAAAGCACCGTCATCGCGCAAGGCCAAACGCAACTCAAAACCATTGAACCCGACCAAACACAATTCTCAGGTGTTGTGTTCAAAGTTCAAGCCAACATGGACCCCTCACACAGAGACCGGATCGCCTTTGTCCGGGTGGCCTCAGGCCGCTACGCACCGGGCATGAAGCTCAAAGTGCAACGCACCTCCAAAGAGCTCAGACCCACCTCGGTCGTGACCTTTTTGAGCCAACGCAGAGAAGCCGTCGAGGAGGCCTATGCCGGTGACATCATTGGCTTTACCACCCATGGTGGCGTTCAATTGGGTGACACCATCACCGATGGCGCCTCCTTGCAGTTCACAGGTTTGCCTTTTTTTGCACCCGAGCTCTTCATGACCGTGATTTTAAAAAATCCTCTCAGAACCAAGCAACTGCAAACGGGCTTGGCTCAATTGGGCGAAGAGGGTGCGATACAAGTGTTTCGCCCCGATGCGGGTGGGTTGATGCTCCTGGGCGCCATCGGCCAACTTCAGTTCGAAGTGGTTCAACACCGACTCAAAGCCGAGTACGACTGCGATGTGCGACTCGAAGGCTGCCCGTACACGGGGGCGCGGTGGATCACCGCCGACACCCCCCAAGAACTCAAAGAGTTTTTGTACGCCTACCCCAGCAGAATGGCAAGCGATGCTGCAAATGCGCTGGCCTATCTTTGTACCTCGCCTTACGATGTACGCTTGGCGCAAGAGAGGTTCCCGAAAATTCACTTTCATCCCTTGAGAGAGCATGCGGGACTCGCCCTTCAAAATGCACACTGAACCCAAGGCTCTAAACCACGCTTTTTTGAGCGGACGTTCTTGCAAGAACGGGCTTCAAGGCCTGGCCCGTATGGGTCTTTGAGCGAACGATGTCCTCTGGTGTCCCCGCCGCCACGAGTCTCCCGCCCTCTTGGCCCCCCTCGGGCCCCAAGTCAATCACCCAATCGGCCTCAGCAACCACGTCCAAATCGTGCTCGATCACCACCACGCTGTGGCCAGCATCCACGAGTCGATGCAAGACACGAATCAACAAGTCAACATCCGACATGTGCAAACCCACCGTGGGTTCGTCCAAGACATAAAGTGTGTGCGGCACCTTGTAGCCCCTCTTGCCCACGTCGTCTCTGACTTTGGACAACTCGGTGACCAGTTTGATGCGTTGCGCCTCACCGCCACTCAAGGTCGGCGAAGGTTGGCCTATGGTCAAGTACCCCAAGCCCACGTCTTTTAACAAGCTCAAAGGATGTGCCACACTGGGCAAGTTGGCAAAAAACTCCACCGCCTCGTCCACCTCCATTTGAAGCACCTCACCAATGCTTTTGCCCCTCCACGTCACGGCCAATGTTTCTGTGTTGAAGCGCGCTCCCTGACAAACCTCACACCTGACTTTGACATCTGGCAAGAAGTTCATCTCAATGGTGCGCATGCCTTGCCCTTCACAAGCTGCACAGCGTCCATCGCCCGTGTTGAAACTAAAGCGCTTTTGCGAATAACCCCGGGCCTTCGCCTCCAAGGTGTCAGCGAACAACTTCCTGATCGTGTCCCAAAAACCAATGTAGGTCGCGGGGCAACTTCTTGGCGTCTTACCAATGGGCGTCTGGTCGACTTCAAGCACACGATCGATGTGCTCAAAACCCTCTAAAGCTTCACAACCGAGCCACGCTTTGCCCGCACCCTTTTTGGATACAGCCATCTGCACATTGGCCAACAAAATATCCCTAGCAAGCGTAGATTTCCCCGAACCCGATACACCGGTGACGGCCACCAGTTTCTTCAAAGGCACGCGCACATCGATGTGCTTCAAGTTGTGCAAATACGCTCCTTTGAGCACCAAACCCTCGCTCAAACTTTCTGGGCTCTCCAAGGCGCGCCTTGCCTGAAACGGGTGCAGCATGGCTTGACGCAAGTACCTCCCCGTCACCGAGTCGGGGTTCGCCTGCAAATCAGCCACCAAACCTTGCGCCACCAACTGCCCGCCTCGCGTGCCCGCGCTGGGCCCGATGTCAATCAAGTGCTCGGCTTTTCGCATGGTGTCCTCATCGTGCTCGACCACCACCAAGGTGTTGCCCTTGTCGCAAAGAAGCTGCAAAGAGTTCAAAAGCATCTGATTGTCTCTGGCGTGTAGACCAATGGTCGGCTCGTCCAAGACATAACACACGCCTTGCAAGTTGCTGCCCAATTGAGCCGCCAACCGAATGCGTTGCGCCTCACCGCCACTTAAACTGGGTGCACCACGGTCGAGGGTCAAATAAGCCAAGCCCACTTGCTCCAAGAATTTGAGCCTACCCTTGATCTCTGGGACCAAGTCCTTGGCTATTTGAGCTTCGCGACCGACCAGCTTCAAGTGCTCCGCCCACTGTGAAATGTCTTTCACACTCAAGCGTGCAATATCGGTGATGGCCTGATCTTGAAACCGCACTGCACGGGCCGTGGCGTTCAATCGCGTGCCCGCGCAACTCACGCATGTGGTTTCCTCAAAATCTTCAAGCACGGGCTCAGCAAAGGTTTGCTCGCGACCCTTTTGTGAAGCATCGACTTGCGTGTCGTCCAACAAGTTGCGCTGAGATGCGTCCAACTTCAAACCCGTTCCCACACAACTCGTGCACCAACCGTGTTTGGAGTTGTAAGAAAAGAGCCTGGGGTCCAACTCGGCATAGGACGTGGCACAAACAGGACAAGCTCTTTTGGTAGAAAAGACATCCAAAGACCCAAGCTTTGCACAGGATTGTCCCAGTGAAAAGGCCGACCTCAAAGGCACTAAATCGCTCAAGACATGCACAACACCTTTGCCAAGCTCAAGCGCCAAGGCCAAGGCCTTTCTCAAAAGGTCCTCCTCTTTTGCGCTCACCGAAAAACTCAAGACAGGCAACTCGATGGTGTGCTCTTTGAACCGATCGATCCTTGGAAATTTCACGGTGGACAAATACTCCCCGTCCACGCGCAAATGGGTATACCCCTTCAGGCGCGCCCATTCTGCCAAGTCGGTGTAGACCCCTTTGCGATTGATCACCAAAGGCGCCAAGAGTCCAATCTCTTGCCCTTTGAAGCGGCGCATGATTTGGGCCACAATGCTCTCGGGGGTTTGTGCCTGCACGGCCTGCCCATCATGGATACAGTGCTGAACCCCCAATTTGACATAAAGTAGTCTTAAAAAATGCCAAATCTCCGTGGTGGTGCCAACCGTGGATTTTCGCCCCCCTCTGGACAAACGTTGTTCAATCGCTACCGTCGGCGGGATGCCATAGACAGCATCCACCTCGGGACGCCCAGCGGGCTGAACGATGCTTCTGGCATAGGCATTCAAACTCTCTAAGTAGCGCCTTTGGCCCTCGTTGAACAAAATGTCAAAGGCCAGGGTCGATTTGCCCGAGCCAGAGACCCCAGTGATCACATTGAATCGACCTCGGGGGATCTTGACACTCAGATTTTTTAAGTTGTGCTCTTTTGCATTGACAATTTGAATGTCACCTTGGTCTTTGCCAACAAAAGCATGCTTGAGCGCCTTGGGCGAGAGCGGGGTTTTGTGAAGGTTCTTTTCTCTTGCGCTCACCAACTCTTCGACTTGGATGACCCCGTACTCGCCCAAAGCCGCATCATAGGAGCGCAAAGCTTGGGCGGTGTGCGAACTGGCATGCAACCGAATCTCCTCAGGCGTGCCTTGGGCCACCACATGGCCCCCATGCTCACCACCTTCTGGACCCAAATCAATCAACCAGTCGCTCGCGCGGATCACGTCCAAATTGTGCTCAATCACAATCAAGGAGTGCCCTGCCTCCAACAACTTTCGAAGTGCACGCATGAGCTTGGCAATGTCATCAAAATGCAGCCCCGTGGTCGGCTCATCAAATAAAAACAAGGTGCCTTTCTTGGCCACGGCTTGACGCATGCTGGAGCGCTGCTTGGCTGCTTGAGCCAAATAGCCCGCAAGCTTCAATCGCTGGGACTCTCCACCGCTTAAGGTCGGCACAGGTTGGCCCAACTTCAGGTACTCCAAGCCCACATCGATGATGGGCTGCAAAGCTCGAATGACCTCGGGGTCAGCTCTAAAGAGATGCGCGGCCTCGCTGACCGTGAGCGCCAACACTTGTGCAACGCTTAGGAACTGTGTTTGATTTTCTGCGTTGATGCGCTCAATTTTGATGTCCAATATTTCTGGCCGGTAGCGCTCTCCCTGGCAGTCCTGGCACCGCAAATAAACGTCGCTCAAAAACTGCATCTCCACATGCTCAAAGCCCGAGCCACCACACGTCGGACAACGTCCATCCCCATGGTTGAAGCTGAATTTGGAGTGTGTGTACCCTCTCTGAGCCGCCAGGGTGGTTTTTGCAAACAGCTCTCTGATGCTGTCCCAGGCCCCCACGTAACTCACTGGATTGGATCTGGCGGTTTTACCAATGGGCGACTGATCCACAAACACCACATCGCTGAGGTAATCCGCTCCGAGCAATCGACTGTGCGCACCAGGAGCATCGGTGGACTGACCGAAGTGACGCAGCAAAGCAGGTGCCAAAATATCTTGCATCAGGGTGGATTTACCAGAACCACTGACGCCCGTTACGCACACCAGTCGCAGCAAGGGAAACTCAATGGACACATTTTTTAAATTGTGCTCGGTCGCACCCTCCAAGACCAATCTTGGCGTCGCATCGCTGACTGCACGCTTAAGACCCATGCCAACTTGTTTGCGAGCACCTAAATAAGCACCGGTCAAGGTATCGGCTTTTTTTAAATCTTCAATGGCCCCATCAAAAACAATTTCACCCCCGCGCTCACCTGGTCCTGGCCCCATGTCAATGACTCGGTCAGCAGCAAACATCACTGCCGGATCGTGCTCCACCACCACCAAGGTGTTGCCCGCATCTCGCAGGCGCTGCATGGCTTGGGTAATTCGACCCATGTCTCTTGGATGCAAGCCGATGCTGGGCTCATCCAAGACAAACAAGGTGTTGACCAACGAAGTACCAAGCGCTGTTGTTAAATTGATGCGCTGCACCTCTCCACCGCTCAAGGTCCGACTTTGTCGATCCAAACTTAAATAACCAAGACCCACGTCCACCAGGTATTTCAATCTGGCTTGAATTTCCTCCAGTAGCAGCTCCAATGCCTGCACCTGAGCGCTTTTAGCACTTCGAAGAACACCTTCGCTGGCCGCTTCGCTTGCACCCTTCAAGGTCTGGGCCATCTCTAGACGCATGCGGTCAAAGAACACCCGAAGTCGCTCGATCGACAAACACATCAAATCGTGCAAGCACAGGCCTGGTAAATTTTCAAGTTGCGCATCGCTCCACGACACGCCGACGGGCTTGAAGCGCCGACTGGGCTCAAGAGCCTCATTGGCCGCCTCCAAGGAACCCACACGCCACAGCAAACTTTCCATTTTGAGTCGCGCGCTGTCACACGCCGAACAGGCGGTGTAACTGCGGTACTTGGAGAGCATGACTCGAATGTGCATTTTGTAAGACTTGGTCTCCAAGTATTCGAAAAAGCGTTTCACCCCATACCACTGCTGGTTCCATTTGCCCGCCCAATTGGGGGAGCCCAAAATGACCCAATCCTTTTGCTCTTGGGTCAGCTGGTACCAAGGGGTGTCTCTGGGAATACCTGCTTTTTCAGCAAAGCGCATCAAATCGGCTTGCGAATCTTTCCACGCAGGCGTTTGAATGGGTTTGATTGCTCCAGAGCGAAGCGTCAATCGATCGTTGGGAATGACCAAACCGTAGTCCACCCCAATGACTCGGCCAAAGCCCCTGCAGGTCTCACACGCACCCAGGGCTGAGTTGAAAGAAAACAAAGAGGGGCTTGGGTCTTGGTACGTCAGCTCACTTTCTGGGCAATGCAGGCCCGTTGAAAAGCGCCAAATTTCCGTCTCCTCAGTGTTCACGTCCACAGCATACACCTGCATGCGACCCGCACCCCTTTTAAGGGCCGTCTCAATGGACTCCACGGCTCTGGAGACCTCAACTTGAGACAACCTAAAGCGATCGGCCACGACATCGATGACTTGTCTCGGGCCCGTGATGGTGGACACTTGTCGTTGGGCTTGTATTTTGGTGAACCCTGAAGCACTCAACCACTGCTCGATGTCTTCTTGCGTGATGGTGTTGGGCAACTCCACAGCGAAGGTCACCACCAGCCTCATGTCCCTTTGCTTTGAACGAAGCTTTATTTCGTCCAACAAAGTCTGTGCACTGTCGTGTCGCACGGGCAAGGCAGTTTTAGCATCGAACAAATGTGCCAACCTGGCAAAAAGCAATTTCAAGTGATCGTTCAACTCGGTCATCGTGCCTACCGTTGAGCGAGAACTTCTCACAGGATTGGTTTGATCAATCGCAATGGCGGGTGGCACCCCATCGACCAGATCGACTTGAGGTCGATCCATACGATCCAAGAACTGACGCGCATAAGCGCTGAAGGTTTCCACATAACGCCTTTGGCCTTCAGCGTAGAGGGTGTCAAACACCAAACTGGATTTTCCAGAACCACTCGGTCCAGTCACAACCGTGAGTTCTCCGGTTTTAAAGTCCACGTCCAGGTTTTTTAAATTGTGCTGCCGAGCACCGCGTATTTTGATCAGGCCTTGTGACATATCGACTCTCTACCCTGGGTTTTAAAAGGAACAGGTAGAAGATTCTAGGGACAAAGCCAAGAAAAATGGATCAATTTGAAAAATATCCCCAAAAGGCCTTCAAATTCAATCTTCACGCCCAACCCAGCCGTTCAAGAAGCCGCCGTCCCAAGAAAAAACCCCCGTGAAGGCTCAAGCCCACGGGGGTTTTTCGGGGAAGAGGCGCCTGATCTGCTCAGCCTGCGCTGACTTTAGACCAGACCCCGAGCTTCATCAGTCTTCGCGATAGATGTCGACATCTTTGGTTTCTTTGATGAAGATCATGCCAATCACAAAAGTTGCTCCTGCCACAATGATGGGGTACCACAAACCGTTGTACATGTCTCCCGTTTGGGCCACGATCGCAAAAGCGGTTGTGGGCAACAAGCCTCCAAACCAACCATTGCCAATGTGGTAGGGCAAAGACATGGATGTGTAACGAATCCGTGTTGGGAACAACTCCACCAACATGGCCGCTATAGGTCCGTACACCATGGTGACCAAAATAACGAGATAGGTCAAAATGATGACGACCGTGACCTTGTCCAGTTTTGCACCATCTGCTTTGGCTGGATAACCCGCCTCTTTCAAGGCTTCGCTCACTGACTTTTTAAACTCAGCAATTTTTTTGGTGCTCTCTTCATCAAATTTAGAGTTTGCAACGGTCGCATAAGGCGCCTCAATTTCAGTCGTTCCAATCACAACCTTGGTCGCAGTCCCTGCAGGTGCAGCTTGGTTAGAGTAACTCACCGCGTTTTGCGCCAAATACCTTTTGGCAATATCGCATGAGCTCCTGAAGTCAATTTCACGTGCAATGGGGCTACCTTGGAAAGAACACTCAGCAGCATCCCCCAACACCACCACCTTGGCGCTTGCTTGTGCAGCGGCCAAATCAGGATTGGCAGCTTTGGTCAAAGCTTGGAACACGGGGAAATACGTCACCACCGCCAACAAGAGGCCCAGCATGATGATGGGCTTTCTTCCGATCTTGTCAGACAAAGATCCAAAGACGATGAAGAACGGCGTTCCAATCAGCAAAGAAGCAGCGACCAACAAGTTCGCCGTTGTGGGCTCCACCTTCAAGACTTGCGTCATGAAAAAGAGCACATAAAACTGACCCGTGTACCAAACCACGGCTTGTCCAGCGGTCAAACCAAAAAGCGCCAAAATGACCACTTTCAAGTTCTTCCATTGACCAAAAGATTCCGACAAAGGTGCTTTAGAAATCTTGCCCTCAGACTTCATGCGCTGAAATGCAGGGGACTCGTTCATGGACAAACGAATGTACACAGACACAGCCAACAAGGCGATGGAGAGCAAAAACGGAATCCTCCAACCCCAAGCAGCAAAATCTGCCTCAGGCATGGAGCTTCTGGTGCCCAAAATCACCACCAAGGACAAGAACAAACCCAGGGTGGCGGTCGTTTGAATCCAAGCGGTGAAAGCACCGCGGTGGCCATTCGGAGCGTGCTCGGCCACATACGTGGCAGCGCCCCCGTACTCGCCGCCCAAGGCCAAGCCTTGAAGCATCCTCAAAGCGATCAAGATCACGGGCGCAGCCACGCCGATGCTTGAATAGGTGGGCAAAATGCCCACGACAAAGGTGGACATACCCATGATCAAAATGGTGACCAAAAAGGTGTACTTTCTACCAATCATGTCTCCGAGGCGTCCAAACACCAACGCACCAAACGGACGCACCAAAAAACCAGCCGCAAAGGCCAAGAGGGCGAAAATAAAAGCAGCGGCAGGATCTAAGCCGCTGAAGAATTGCTTGGCAATGATGGCTGCCAATGAGCCGTAAAGGTAAAAGTCATACCACTCAAAAACCGTTCCGAGTGAGGAAGCAAAGATGACCTTTTTCTCCTCTGAGGTCATGGTGTGTGGTGCGTTTGCAGCCATAGAGTCGTCTCCTATTAAAATAAAAAATCAGGCAAGACCCACTCTCAACGTACAAAGGTCGCTTTGAGAGCACGCTTTACCTTACCTGCCACTTTAATATCGGCGAGAAGACTGACTTGAAGCTGACGAAAAGGGTGTATCCAGCTTCTTTTCGTGATGGATAGAAGTTTTTATGATCAATGTCATTTGGGGTTAACCCCCAAATACCACCCCAATCGACTTTCAAGTCTATTTTCAAGTCGTTGGGGCGTGGGACTTTTTCAGGCCTTGATGACGTTCATTCTTTGTACGATTTGGCCCCATACCTCTTTTTTCTGCAGCGTGCTCAGCGAACCCCAGCGAACGATTTCTTGGAGTTCCCTCAAGCAACCCTCACACAGTTTCGTCACAGGATCCATCTTGCACACGGCGATACAAGGTGAGATGACAAACTCACTCTCAGGATCCAAAGCCATCGTCAACTTGTCTTTCAAGCGCTCACGCCGGATCCTTTGTGCACTCATTCCTCTTGGTCCGCACCAGGGATCAAGACTTGCCTGGGGTAGCGTTTGAAGGCCTGACGAAAAACGTCCACCACCTCGTCCGAAGACGTCATCGTCACCTCCAAGTCCTTGACCAAACCATCATGCAGGCCATAAATCCATCCGTGCACACTGACCTTTTGACCACGACCCCAAGCGTCTTGCATGACGTTGGAGAGCGCCACATTGCCCACTTGCTCAATCACATTCATCTCACACATCGTGTTTTCTAGATCGTGCTGATCCAGGTGATTGAGCCGCTGGCGATGCCGTAGCCTCACATCTTGTACATGTCTGAGCCAGTTGTCAGCCAAACCAATGCGTGTGCCTCGGGTCGCGGCCAAAACACCCCCGCAACCATAATGACCCACCACCATGATGTGCTCGACCTTCAAATGTTCCACCGCGTATTGAATCACCGACAAGGCATTCAAGTCTGAGTGAACCACCACATTGGCCACATTGCGATGAACAAAAATCTCACCAGGGTCCAGTCCAATGATTTCGTTGGCAGGCACACGAGAGTCTGAGCAACCAATCCATAAATATTTAGGCGTCTGCTGAGACGCCAATTGATTGAAAAAACCAGGGCGCGCTTGCTCCATGCGGCGCGCCCAAGCTTGATTGTTTTCAAATAAGTTTTTCAGCGATGCATCCATCTTGTTCACCAACATTGTGTTAACGCGTTGACCTGCTCCAAATTGGAACAGACTTTTGATTCACCCCACCACCATAGCCTAAAGCAACCCTACAAAAACAAAGACTTCAAGGACTTTTGGTCTGATTAGACCCATTGCGCGATGGAGACCTTTTTCAGCTCACGTCGCCTAGCTGCGAAGTCAGGCATCAATGCCTGCATTTCGGCCCAAAAAGCTGGCCCATGGTTCATTTCCTTTAAATGACACAATTCATGCGCCACCACGTAATCCAGCAAGGCCATGGGCAAATGGACCAAATGCCAGTTGAGTCGAATGGCCCCATTGGAGCCAGCACTCCCCCAGCGACTCTTGGCCTGACCCAAAGAGAGCGCGCTTGGGTTGACCCCTAAAATCCCTGCAAAATAAGTCACCCGGGGCTCCAGGATGCGCCGTGCCAGATGGATCATGACAGCATCGATCCATTGCTTGGCGCAAGTTTTTTCTGCTCCACCAGGGCCCGCGACCCCAGCTACCGATGCCGCACTGAGTTGCTTGTACAAGGACTCTATCGGTAAATAGACCTTAAAGTGAGTCTCTTTGCCGACGGCACTTTCTTGTAAGAATTCAAGCCACTCACTGCATGTGCAATCGAACCACTGCCCTGCTTCAAACCTCTGGACCTCAATGTGCTCAAGAGGGGAGCGCAGTCGCTGAGTGTTTTCTCGTTGAAGCTGCGAAAGACTGGGTGATGCAAGCGTTGAAGCAAAACTAGAAACACCCTTAGATGCGGGCCTTGTGAGGCCATGAAAGATCCACTGAACGCCATGACTGAGCACTGGACAGATGCAACCGCTTTCAATGCGAACTTCAGACCGCTTGCTTTCTTCAAGTTTTTGCTCCATGAAACTGAACTGTTTGAGAATCCAATCTTCACGCTCTTTCAGTGCCATTTGAACTTGCGACAAACTCACCCACCTGGGCGCACGAACTTCCAACCCGTCTTTGGACACCAACATGCCAATGGTTTTTCGCTTGGCACGCTTGAAAAGATAATGGACTTCAACACCCTTGATCTCCAAAGCATGTGTTGAACCAGGGTGCTGAAACAAGCTTGGTGTTGGGTGAGCGTTGTAGTCCAGTGAAGAGGGGCTCTCTTGCTTTTGAGTCGGCGGCTCAACACTTACGATTGCCGAGCCTTCAAAGACGCCGCCTCTTTGCTTGGCGGAGAGAGGGGCTAAAAAATCAAAAACCAACTGCATGAACCCATCCTTGGGCGCTTGTTTTTTAGCTTTAAAGTCCACCACAAATCTCTTTAGGCGCCAACAAACGCCATGGCGGTTTTATGCATAGGCGCTTGGATCGAGTCGCCGCATCTCCGACTCGATCCAGTCCTGTACTTGCGCCATGAGCTCCTCAGGCGTGCGGCCCACACTAGAGATAGGTAGCCCCACTGAAACATCCACCGTCCCTGCTATTTTTAGCAAGGCTTTTCTGGGCCAACACTTGGCAGAGCTCACAGCCACCGGCACGACATGTGCACCGGTTTGTACCGCCAATCGCGTCCCGCCCAGCTTATAAGCCCCCACCTGGCCGCGCTCAATGCGCGTGCCCTCTGGAAACATCACCACCCAGTTGCCCTTTTCAAGCAACACTCGCCCGTGCTCCACCACTTTTGCAAATGCTTTGGTGCGCTGAGAACGGTCGATGTGAATCATGTCTAAACATCCTATGGCCCAACCGAAAAAGGGAATTCTCAGCAACTCTTTCTTGAACACATAAGACACCGGGTGCGGCATGATCACGGGCATCAAGAAAGTCTCATAGGTGGACTGGTGCTTGACCAACACGATGACCGATACGCCCTCAAGACCCTTCAGGTTGTCCATGCCATGCAACGCATATTTCACGCCACAGATTCGATCCAAAGACACCACACAATTGCGCAACCAAAAAACCGCACCATGGTACAGGCGGGCTTTGGAGGCCCCAGCCACCCTGAGCAACAAGACATACAACGCACAAGGAATGAGCGTGAACATCATCCACAACAAATGAATGAACGACTTTAATAATTTCACAACAACTCTCTTACGCTTTTTTCTCGGCCCTAAGAGCCTCCATTTGTACATCCCGCTCATGAAGCATCCATTCAGAAAACCCATACAAGTCTTGATGTATTCTTGTCTCTTTTGGGAATTGAGCCGACAAGGCTTGGTCACGGTAAACGGCGCCTTTACCGCTCAGCACCAAATGGGGCTCGCACCCAACACCATAACCGGCCTGTAAATCTCGCAAAGAGTCTCCAACGGTTGGTACGCCCTTTAAACTCACCCCCAAACGCGATGAAATTTGGTCATAGAGGCCAGACAAGGGCTTTCTGCAATCGCAGCCCTCCTCTGTGGTGTGTGGGCAAAAGAAGATCGCCTCCACCTTGCCACCGACCAGGGCCAACAATTTGTGCATTTTTTCATGCATGGCATTCAACGTTGCCATGTCAAACAAACCACGCCCCAGGCCTGATTGATTGGAGGCAATCACGATCCTCCACCCCGCATGGCTCAACCGGGCAATGGCCTCCATGGAGCCCTCAATAGGAACCCACTCTTCAGGAGATTTGACATAATCATCGCGATCTTCATTGATCGTGCCATCACGGTCTAAAATAATCAATTTCAACATGCTCTCAAATCCCTTTTATGAGGAGACGGCTCCTCTTTTTGCAGCAATGTGTTGGCGAACCCTTGAGCGCGCCTCTCACCGAAACTTATAGATTCAAACGCTTTCTAAGCTTTCTTCGCGTTAACGCGCTAACGCGTTCAACACCCTCCCCTTAGATTTGTCTCAAGCCAAGCGAGACAAATCCGCCACTTGGTTCATCGCTGCATGCAATCGAGACAACAAAGACAAGCGATTCAATCTTAGCGCTTCATCCGTTGCATTGACCATCACTTGTTCAAAAAACAAATCGACCGCGTTCTTCAAATGTGCCAGCATCAAGAGTGATTCGGTGTAATTTTTGGCCTCAAAATTCAACTTAGATTGCGGCAAAACATCTTGCATTGTCTCAAAGAGCGCTTTTTCTGCTCCTTCTACCAACAACGTGGTGTTGACCTCCAAGTCCATAGGTTGATCTTGGACTTTTTTCAGTATGTTGCTGATGCGCTTGTTGGCCGAGGCCAAAGACAACGCCTCAGGCAACAGAGCAAAGGATTTAACCGCCTTGAGTCGCAAATCCACATCATCCAACACATCCGGGCGAATAGATAAAACGCTTTCGACTTGGACACTTGAATACGCTTGATCTTTTAAATTGATACTCAAACGGTCATAAATAAATTCGATCAAGGACTCTGTGATCTCAGCCCAGCTTTTTTTAATCACTTCGGCGTGGCCCTCAAACGCGTTTGCACTGAGAGCCAGAAGCCTGGTCACCGATAAACCCAAACCCTTTTCACGCAACAAACGAATCACGCCAATCGCATGTCTTCTAAGGGCATACGGGTCTTTGTCCCCTGTTGGGTGCTGCCCGATCGCAAACAAGCCCACCAAGGTCTCCAATTTGTCCGCCAACGCCAAGACCACACCAGGCATCCCTCTTGGCAAAGTATCCCCAGCAAACCTGGGTTTGTAATGATCTTCAACCGCCCAGGCCACGTCCTTTGCATACCCGTCATGCAACGCATAATAGTGCCCCATGACACCTTGCAACTCGGGAAACTCGCCAACCATGTCGGTGAGCAAATCCACCTTGGCAATTTGGGCCGCTTCGTTGGTCCACTGCATTTGCTGCGCGCTCAATTTAGACAAGCTCGTCAACTCTTTCGCTATGCCTTGAGCGATGCACAGCACGCGCTCGGTCCTTTGTGCTTGGGTGCCAAGTTGCTGGTGGTAAACCACCTTCGACAAGCCAGTGGCTCGGTCGATCAGCTTGATTTTTCTGTCTTGATCGTAGAAAAATTTGGCATCCGACAAGCGTGGCCTTACGACCCGCTCATTGCCCCCAACAACAGCACTTGTGTCTTGAGGAGAAATGTTGCTGACCACCAAAAACCGATTGACCAGGGCTCCTTGGTCATCGATCAAGGGAAAGTACTTTTGATTGGCCTTCATGGTCAAGATCAAACACTCTTGAGGTACTTGCAAAAACTCTTTTTCAAACTCACAAATCAACACATTGGGCATTTCCACCAAGGCACAAACCTCATCCAAAAGTGCCTCATCGTGTGCCACATTGAATGCCGTGCCCAAAGACTTGGCCGCAGCATTCAATTGGTCTTCAATGGATTGACGTCTTTTTGCATAACTCGCAATGACAGCGCCATCGTCCAAAAGAACTTGCTCATATGACGTTGCGTCAACAAGTTCGATGATGGACTTCTTCGCCTCAAAGCGGTGGCCTTTGGTGGTGTTCCCGGCCTTTAAACCCAAGGCCGTCAGGTTCAAGACCGTCTCTCCATGAAGCACCAGCAAGGAGTGCACAGGGCGCACAAAGTTCACACTGCTCCAGCCTGGCAGCTCACAATTTTCATGCAGTTGATAGCTCATGACCTTTGGAATGGGCAATTTAGCGATGGCCTCATTCAAAGCTTTTTGTGCACCAAGCTCTATCGACACCCCAGGTTGATTTCTGATGAGCCACAAATGCTGAACTTGGCCTTCTTCCACCACCTCAAGATCCGAGACGCCTAAGTGCGCACACCCAAGCGCCAAGAGCTTTTTGCCCAAGGCTGGAGTGGCTTGACCGTTGGCATCAAGCCCCACCTTGACCGGCATCAGCTTTTGTTTGACCTCCCGCTCAGGCGCCTCAAACAGCACCGATTGAAACAAAACAGCCAAGCGCCTAGGTGTGGCAAAGGATTCAAAGGCACATTCAGCATCTATCAGCTCTAAATCCAAAAGTTGCTCACGCATCGTCTGTGAAAAAGAGGCGCCCAATTTGGCCAGAACCCGAGGCGGGAGCTCTTCCACCAACAACTCAACGAGCAAGGGGGCGGCTTTCGTGTGATGTAACTGCATAACTCAAGCCGCCTTTACGTCTAGCGCTTGAACCCAAGCAGGTGGAGCCATGGGAAAACCCAATCTTTCGCGACTGTCGTAATAACTTTGCGCAACAGCACGCGCTAAATTTCTGATGCGCGTGATGTAACCTGCGCGCTCGGTCACGCTGATCGAACCCCTTGCATCCAACAGGTTGAAGGTATGCGCCGCTTTCAAAATCTGCTCATAGGCCGGCAAAGCCAATTGGACTGAGATCAAGTGCTGTGCTTGTTTTTCATAAGCTGAAAATGCCGAGAACAAGAACTCTGAATCGCTGTGTTCAAAATTATAGGCCGACTGCTCTTGTTCATTTTGCAAGTACACGTCTCTGTACGTCAAACCCTCGGTCCAAGAGAGGTCGTAGACATTGTCTACGCCTTGCAAATACATGGCCAACCTCTCTAAACCATAGGTGATCTCACCCGTGATAGGGTGGCAATTGATGCCGCCAACTTGCTGGAAATAGGTGAACTGCGTGACCTCCATACCATTGAGCCACACCTCCCAACCCAAGCCCCAAGCCCCCAAGGTAGGATTTTCCCAGTCGTCTTCGACAAAACGGATGTCATTGACCTTCAAATCAAAGCCCAGAGCCTCCAAGGAGCCCAAATACAAGTCCAAAATGTTAGCAGGCGCAGGCTTCAACACCACTTGAAATTGATAATAGTGCTGGAGTCGGTTTGGATTTTCCCCATAGCGACCGTCTTTGGGCCGACGACTGGGTTGCACATAGGCGGCTTTCCAAGGCTCAGGGCCCAAGGCGCGTAAAAAAGTCGCGGTATGTGAGGTGCCAGCACCAACCTCCATGTCATAAGGCTGAAGCAAAGCACAGCCTTGCTTGGCCCAATAAGACTGCAACGTCAATATCAATTCTTGAAAATGAAGCATTGTTTTCCCATGCACTGGCATATATAAATTGAAATGGATCTCAAACTCTCAAGACAAACGGCGCATCCCTCGGTGACATGATCACACTCACCAAACGTTCAAACGGAGTTACCCATATGCCTTCAGGACCAGGGCTTAATTTTAACCTTCCCCAAGGGGCTTCAGATGCGACCCCGGGCCTTAAAGTTCAATTCCCAAGCTTTTTTGACTCTGAACGATTGAGATTCAACTCAAAGCTGCGTTTAAGCCCTATGAAGACCAAAACGGCCAAAGCCAGTGCCCACAAAGGTAGCAGCCCATAGCGACTGGCCCACCAAGCAAAAAAGGTGGGCTCATCAAATCGACCGTGCACCCAAGCTTTGATTTTTTCTCTCGAAAAAACATGGGCCATGACATTCACACGGCCGGTGTGGTCAATGATGGCGCTGACCCCTGAATTGGTAGATCGAATCATCGGGCGGCGCAACTCAAGCGTTCGCATTCTTGAAATTTCCAGGTGTTGATCCAAAATCACCGTGTCCCCAAACCACGCAATATTGCTCATGTTGACCAAAATGCTTGGCGACCGATCAGCGTTTTTGAACTGCAGGGCCAGCTCCTCACCGAACAAATCTTCATAACAAATGTTAGGAGCAATGCTTTGATTTAAAAACCTCAAACTGCTTTGAATGGACGGGCCGCTTTTAAAAAACCCCAGGGGCATTTGCATCTGATTGGTGAACCATTGGAACAAAGGGGGGATGAACTCCCCGAAGGGAACCAAGTGGCTCTTGTCGTACCGATACACGTGTTCTCTTTGGCCGACTATCGCAAGCGCACTGTTTGCATAATCCAAGCCATCTTTGGTGGGCATGCCCAACAACACCGCTTGCTGCTCAGCTTGCAAGTGCTGCCGAAAGGAGTCTAAAAATGTACTTGGCAACTCGTGGATCGTCATCGCAAACGCGGTCTCTGGGGTGACCACCAACTGAGCATCCGACAGCATGATTTGGTCGTAGTACCACTGCGCCGCAGAAACGCGGTCATCACGAAATTTTGTTTGCTGTGGAACGTTGCCTTGGAGCAACTCAACGCTCAAAGGCTTTGAATAGCCGTCCGAATGGAGAAGCATTCCAGCGTCTTGATCTTGACCCCTTAGAGAGCTCCAAGGCAACAAGCTCAACAAGGGTAAAGCGATCCAGGCCCAGGTGCGCCATCGATGGGAGCCAGATAAGGAAGAGAAAGAGCTTTGGAGATTTTGCGACTCGACAGCTTCTACGCCGTCGTGTACTGGCTCCTGAACCCAAGGTCTTCGCAGATCTACACAGGTCTTGGCCACCCACATGGCCATGGCGGCGCTGATCGCACCCATACCGTAAACACCCACCCAAGGTGCAAAAATGCTGAGCCAGGTGTCGTTGTGCGCGTACCCCGATGAGCCCCATGGAAAGCCAGTGAACCATTGTCCTCTGCACAACTCTGACAACAGCCACGCAGCTCCAAATCCCATCGACACCAGCGCGGTGTGACCCATTTTTCGCATTGGGCTCAACAAGGCACCTTGCGACGGCAAAGCTGCCATGCACAACCTGTAGAACACCCAAGAAAAAAACCACCAATACACAGCCAAAGCACTGGCCAATGCAACAACGGCGAATGCGGCCAGTAGCCCATGCATATGACCGTAGACATACAGGGAAATGAAAATCCACCAAAAGGTGGTGCTCAATGCCGTCGTTTGAAAAATAAAAGCCACACGAGCGCACTCTTTGCCTGTTTTAGAACCCAAAACCAAAAAGCACAACACCAGCATGCCCACCCACTGCATGGCTCCACTGGCGCCCAAGTGAAAGGGCAAGCCCATTGACCATGCTTGCAAGAGCCCCGCAAGAGCGGCCAGCACATACAATTTCTTGTCCAATATTTTGGCCATGAGCGTCATCTCTTTAGCGCTCATCAAGCTTTGCTCTGCTCAAAAAGGGCGTTCCTTGCACTGAGGCACCGCCTCCCCGTCCAGGGTCAGCATTTCGGTTCATTTAGAGGGTCTTTGAATTTTCCAACACTGGCGCAATCGACAGCGTGGACTCGAGGGATTTTGGCCTGATGTTGATGGGGCGAACTTTGAACCATTTCACAACACCTGCGGTGGTGTGCATGACTTCAAAGCGCAAGTCATTCCATAAAAAAATCTCCCCTTTGACTGGCACATGCCCCATTTCATGCGCGATCCAACCAGCAATCGTCTCAAATGACTGCATCTCCTCGGTGATCAACTCATTGAGTTCAAAGGCTTGTGCGATTCTTTTCAATGAAGTCCTGCCAGCCACCCTGTAGGTTCGATCCACCAAAGCAAAAATATCGCCTGCTTCGTCATCGGTATCGAATTCGTCTTCAATGTCTCCGACGATTTCTTCGAGCACATCCTCAATGGTGACCAGCCCCGCCACTCGACCAAACTCATCAATGACCACGGCCAAGTGATTTCGATTCATTCTGAACTCTTTGAGCAATTCAACCAAGCTTTTGCTCTCGGGCACCATCACCACGGATCGAAGCAATGTCCTTAGGTTCAAGGTTGGCGAGCGTTGCAATTTCAACAAGTCTTTTGCCAACAAGATCCCAATGATATTTTCTTTGTGGTCTTCGTAGACGGGATATCTCGAGTGCGCTATGTCAATGACTTGGTTGAGAATTTCTTCAAAGGACGCAGCAATGTCAATCATGTCCATTCTGGTCGATGAAATCATCACGTCGCGCACCTTCAAGTCCGCGACCTTCATCACCCCTTCCATCATTTGCCGACTTTCAGGATGGATGAGCTTTGCGTTTTGTGCTTTGTGCAAAACGTCAATCACTTGATCTTTGGTTTTAAGCGCGGGCTTGAACAAGTCCCCCATCAATGACCACAAATCACGAACCAAGGAAGTTCTTTTTAGTTGAGGATGATTTTTAAACACGATAGTTAAAAGAGCCGTCTTGATGACAAGCCCTAAGCATAGCCGATTTAAAGTCCCGCCTTTGCCACCACTGCAACAGACGGCACCATCAAGGGTGAATTTACTTCTCTAAGCCACTGAGCGGATCAACTTTGACCACACTCGTCTTCCAAGCACTGGCGACTTGTCGACCATCGCGCACCCCTTGTCGAATTTCTTGGATCTGGCCTAAAAGTTGCCAAAATTGTCTGACCTGCATTTTAATTTCCAAGTCGGTTTGTCCATAAAAAGTCAAAAACCACTCGTGCAAACGACTGGCCCAACTTCTGGGCGGCAAGTGCAAAAATGCATCTGTCTCGCCTCCATAGCGCTCCAACTTTGCCCCATGTGATTTGGCTATTTTGAGCATCGGAGCATTCTCACTCAAAGCATGTATGAACAGCATGCTCACGCCCTCATTTCTGGCCAACATGCTGGAGTGCTCAAACAACAGCGCGCCCATGCCCTGACCTCGCAAACCAGGTAAGACAGACACTCCAAATTCTGCGCACCTGGTGAATTTCGAGGGGCGCGCCAACGCCAAATGGGCCACGGCCACCAAGTTCATCTCTGCATCAAAGATGCCCAGGATCTTGTCCCTAGAAAAATCGATGCTCTCTACATAACTTTGAATGTGAACATCTTTTGCAGGGTACCCAAAACGAAGGTACCTGTCTTGTTCATTGAGGCTCAAGAGATGCGACTCTATTTGCATCATGTGCTCACGATGCAGATTGCAAATCACTTTGCGTGGCTCAAAATGAGCCGCTTTTTTGAGTTGTGTTTTGACAAGGCCCCAGGCTTTGAGGCCTTGGTTCATGCTGATGGTTTGCATTTTTGGTGCTTTCTGGTTCAAAGACGCCCTACTTTTGATATCTCGCCTTCTTGATTGCTTCATTCTAAGGGTTTTCCCTATATTTGTCTTGTTTCTTTCATTTCCTATGAATTCTGTGGGTTTTTGAGCACCTGGTTTTTCTTGAACAACAGCCGAACTGGGGGTGTGACCTAGTTCTGAACCCCTTGAACATGAAGGACAATAGAAGCATTAGGAGAGCCCCATGGATAGACCTTGGTTTGAACACTACCCGCCTGATGTGCCTCACGAGTTGGACACATCAGGGATTGAGTCCATGAGGGACTTGCTGGAGGCGTCCTTCGAGAAATTTGCAGACCAGCCTTTCAGCGTTTGTATGGATCGGTGGATGAGTTACAAAGAGCTGGATCACGCCTCGCTGGCTTTTGCTGCATGGCTTCAACACCTGGGCCTCAAACCTGGCGCTCGCATTGGCATCATGCTACCCAACGTTCCTCAATTTGCCGTGGCAATGGCTGGCATCCTTCGTGCGGGATTTGTTTGTGTCAACATCAACCCTTTGTACACCTCTAGAGAGCTGGAGCATCAACTTTGCGACTCAGGTTGCACGGTCCTTCTGATCCTTGAAAACTTTGCCCATACCTTAGAGCCGATTTTGTCGAAAACTTTGCTCGAGTCCATCGTCTTGACCTCCCTTGGCGATTTGTTGGGACCCCTCAAAGGCCCTTGGATCAATTTCGCTGTCAAATATTTGGCCAAACTCATCCCTCCCTTTCAACTCAAAGATGCCAACGCATTGGGTCACGCTCCTCTTAAGACACGGTTCAACCAATGTTTGGCCGACGGGAAAACCTTGACCCTGCAGCGCCCAAGCATTCAGTCCGATTCCTTTGCCTTTCTCCAATACACGGGAGGCACCACGGGCTTGTCCAAAGGTGCGATCCTTACCCATCACAACATCATTGCAGCGACCTTGCAAGCACAATGTTGGTTCACCCCCGCCTTCAAAGGTAAAAAAGATCTTTCTAAAATCAACAGCATAGCCGCACTTCCGCTGTATCACATCTTTGCTCTGACCCTGTGCTTCTTCACCATTCGTACGGGCTCCTTTCTCACCTTGATTCCGAACCCAAGAGACATCAAAAAATTCACCTCTGTCCTTGCCAAACGTCCTTTTCACATTTTTCCTGCCGTGAACACCTTGTTCAATGCTTTGTTGCAACATGAGGCCTTTCGTGCGCTGGACTTCAAGGACCTTTGCATCACCCAGGCGGGCGGTATGGCTGCATCTGCCAGCACGGCCAAGGAGTGGAAGTCGGTCACTGGCTCCACCATGATTGAGGGCTGGGGCATGTCTGAGACCTGTGCGGTTGGCAGCAACAATCCGATTGATTTGAAGGCGTTTTCCGGCAACATTGGACTTCCACTCTCAGGCATTGACATGGCCATCAAAGACGACAACGGTCAAACCCTGGGTGTTCATGCAAGTGGTGAAATATGCATCAAAGGTCCCAATGTGATGAAAGGATACTTCAACCAACCCCTAGAGACCCAAAAGGCTTTTACGACCGATGGTTTTTTGAGGACTGGAGATATTGGTACGCAAGATGAAAAGGGCTTCTTTAAAATTGTTGATCGAAAAAAAGACATGATCTTGGTCAGTGGCTTCAATGTGTATCCAAGTGAGATTGAAACCGTGGCCTCTTCTTGTCCCGGTGTATTGGAGTGCGCCGCGGTCTCCATCCCGGACGAAAAACAAGGCGAAGCCATCAAATTGTTTGTCGTTAAAAAAGATGCGTCTGTGACACCCGAAGAGATCATCTCCTATTGTAAAAAACAACTCACCGCCTACAAAATTCCCAAAGTCATTGTATTCAAAGACACTTTACCCAAAACAAATGTCGGTAAGATTCTTCGCCGCGAATTAAGAGACGCAACAACGCCTTGAGCTTAGAAGATAAGAGACTGACTTGACAGAACATTCACTGCCCCAAGATCTTGTTTTTTATGAAAGGGGATGGTTGTCCTCCAACTCTCTTGTGCTCCTAGGGTCTCACGCGACACTCGTTGACACGGGTCACTGTACCCATGCCCAGCAACTGCAGGAGTTGCTCCATTTCTCGTTGGGCAACACACCCCTTCATGCCATCATCAACACGCATTTGCATTCTGATCATTGCGGGGGGAACGCCCATTTGCAAGCATGTTTTCCAGATGTGGACATCCACATACCATCCGGCCAATGGCAAGATGTCTTGATGTGGGAGCGCCTCGATCACATCAACGCTGGCATTGGACAAACATGTCCGCCTTTTGTTGCCACGAACCCAATGTTGCCCAACACAGAAGTATGCATCAATGACCGTGTCTGGCAAATTCATGCAGCCCCTGGGCATGACATGGATGCCCTTGTTTTATTTTCCCCTAAAGAAAAGATTCTGATCAGCGGAGATGCGTTTTGGCAAAATGGCTTTGGTGTTGTTTTTCCAGAACTTTGTGAAAAAGATGGTTTTAAGTTTGTTCGTCAAACCTTGTCCCTTATTGAAGGGCTTGCTCCAGCCATCGTTGTCCCAGGTCATGGGCCCGTTTTCACACAAGTTCAAGACAGCTTGAAGTTGGCGCACCAAAAGTTAGATCACTTTGAGGGCAAACCCCTTTCCCATGCAAAATACGCGTCCAACGTTTTCATCAAATTCAAATTGATGCAAGAACAACAGATGACGGTTGCTGCATTGACCTCTTGGGCTTTGAAGTGCCCTGTCTTGCTCAAAACTCAAGAGATCTTTTTCCCTGAGTATTCATTCTCTCAGTGGCTGGAACACATCGTCCTTGACCTGTCCCGTAAAAAAAGCATTTCTGTTGAACAGGATCTGCTGCTGAACATATAAAAACGGTTTGCGCAAAGAAGAAAGCCCAGATCAATCACTTGATCTGGGCTTTTTCTGGCTATAAGAGCCTGACGATGTCCTACTTTCACACGGGAACCCGCACTATCATCGGCGCTGAAGCGTTTCACGGTCCTGTTCGGGATGGGAAGGAGTGGTACCACCTCGCTATGGTCATCAGGCATAAACTGTATTCGTGTTGAAATAAATCAACACAAAAAATTCATAGAGCAAATCAGCTTCATTATTTTGAATGCGTCACTTGGCATAACAACTTGATCTAATGATCAAAGTTATAGGGTCAAGCCGCACGAGCAATTAGTATCAGTTAGCTTAACACATTACTGCGCTTCCACACCTGACCTATCAACGTCCTGGTCTTGAACGACTCTTTAGGGGGCTCAAGGCCCCGGCAGATCTCATCTTGAAACGAGTTTCCCGCTTAGATGCTTTCAGCGGTT
>Ga0209829_10000275_pt1 | contig 47993 bp, 37 predicted proteins | sample C_140205_EF_Meta_FD_187311 | JGI IMG/M metagenome (GOLD analysis project Ga0209829, IMG submission 187311) | Freshwater microbial communities from Lake Croche, Canada to study carbon cycling - C_140205_EF_MetaG (SPAdes) (version 2) | ecosystem: Environmental > Aquatic > Freshwater > Lake...
TATGTGAGTTGGAGTTTATCATATTTTGAGTTTGGTTGTGACTGCTGATTGGGGTGAAATGGCTTGAATCTTAAAAGTCTCAAAAGGCCCTTTCATTAGTCGGGCACCGTTTCAGAAAGACGCTTGTAATCGCGGTCGGTTGAGGAGGTTTGATCGAATTGCTTTGCCGTCGCGACGTAAGAATCGAGCCACTTCCAGAATTCGGAATGGCCATCGGCAAAGGAGATCACACACCCGCCCTGATGTCGGGTAGATGCAGGCACATTCCAGTAACCAAACTGGCCAAAACTGGGCGGCCAGATGCCCAATGCGTTGTTGTCGATGCTATCCTCTTTCTCGTCCAGAAAGACAGAAGCCTTGGAGGAGCCCGGGTTGACGATGGCGGATTCCTTAGCTATGGCAGGAGTTCCGCCGCCGCCCTCATCGATCCAGTTCAACCCTGTGCTCATGGAGTAGCTTCGGCAGCGCGGTCCACCGGTGCTCACCACGGTCGAGCGATCGCCCGGACAACGGTAGATGCCGGTTGATTTGTTATAATCGAACAGTTTGCCGTAAGTGATGGAGTGGTTGGTGGGATCGGTCTGGGGATTTCCTGTCCAGGTGCCCACTCCCAGAACAGAGCCGCCCGTCACCCAAGCTGCCGTCCCACACGATCCATTGCCCTTGGTGTAGTTATTCACGAGTCGCCCCTGATTGTCCACGGAGTAGAGCATCCAGGCCAAAGTGAGCTGTTTGGTATTACTAAGGCAGTTGGTCGTAAGGGCCTTTGATTTGGCTTTTGCCAAAGCCGGCAGCAGCATGGCGGCCAGAATGGCAATAATCGCAATGACCACCAGCAACTCGATCAAGGTGAACCCAACCGATTTGCGGGGTGGGGGACACTTGGGGAGAAAGGCATGCCCGGCACGATCAAGCGCAGCGGAGAGGCGCAATGATTCAGTGCGTCGAACCGGAGTGGAGGCCTTGCTTGACAAGCTTCTGTCCATAAGATTTATTTTTAAGCCTGAGCCTCGTGAGCCGGCAACTAAAATGCACCATCCCCCGACGACATATTCATGTGAACCCGGACCGGCCTGACAGACACGGATGTCTCGTTACACCCCTGATCACAGCCCGATTCAGAGTGGTCCACTCTATGCCGAAGCGGAAGCTCAGTGGATGATAAGCCATTACATGCAGCTCCTTAGCGCTTTGCTACTGCTGCTGGTCGTCGCCGCGCCGCTTCCTTCTGCTGGGGCCTCCCTCCAAGCCCCGATCCAGTATAACTATCGGGTCTGGCAAACCGATGACGGCCTTCCCCAGAACTCCGTTCATGCCATTACCCAGACCCCCGATGGCTTTTTATGGGTGGGCACCGAGGATGGATTGGTTCGTTTTGATGGCATTCGCTTTACTGAGCTGGGTGGGCAGGCAGGCCGTCTGTTGCGTCACTGCCCCATCAGCAGCCTGAAGGCCGCACACGATGGGAGCCTTTGGATTGGCACCACAGCGAATGGACTCTGGCGGCTCCATGAAGGGCACTACGACCACTTCACCTCAACCAACGGTCTGCCTGGAAACGAAATCCGTTGTCTTTTGATAGCCAAGACAGGAATCCTCTGGATCGGCACCGATCAGGGTTTGGCCCGCTGGCGAAATGAAGATCTGCAACCGTTTCATGCGGATGCGCCGTTGGGAGATCCCTCGATTAGCGCCTTATGCGAAGACTCAAAGGGCATCCTAAGAATTGCAACCCGAGGAGGACTCTGGAGCTTGAATCCCGCCGGGCACCTCAGCCGGGACAACTTCGGGCCCGGGCCCATCACCTATCCGCTCAAAGCGACCTGTGCGGATCGGGAAGGCAACGTGTGGATAGGAGGCTCAGGAGGCTTGCGCTACTTCGCGGCCGACTCCCTCGCGCCTGTGATTAAAAGCACCAGCCTAAGGCAGCAGGTGGTCTCCAGCCTGATGCAGGACAGTTCGGGCCAGCAGTGGGTGGGAACCTACCGGGGCGTTGTGCGCTTGATAGGAGACGAAATCGTCGAGTGGCCGCTGCACCAGCCGGAAACCGGGGATCTGATCTACACCCTCTTTGAAGATAGTGAGGCAAACATCTGGCTAGGGGGCCGGGATGGGCTCTATCGCCTTACCCCGGCCCGCTTCATGAACTTTACAACCCAACAGGGATTGGCCGCCAACGATACGATCTCAATTTGCGAAGATGCCACCGGCGCAATCTGGGCCGCCAGCTGGTTGGGTGGGCTCAGCCGCATCAGCGGAAAAACCATCACGCAAATACACAGCACCAACGGATTGACCGACGATTCCGTCATGTCGCTCCAGAACAGTCGGGATGGCGGATTGTGGGTTGGAATGGATCTGGGACGAGGACTGAACAAACTGAACGCCGAATTTAAAAACATTTTCACCAACCGACTGAAACTGAACAATGCTCCCATCCATACCATTTATGAGGATGACCAAGGACGCCTGTGGCTGGGCACAGGTAAAGGCTTGCTGGTGCTCGAGAATTCACTGGCTAAGACCTACGCCACCACCAATGGATTGGCAGGCGATAACGTCACCACACTCTTCGAGGACAGCAACCGGATCCTTTGGGTCGGCACGAGCGGCGGTATCAGCCGCTGGTCGCGCGATCATTGGCTGGACACGATCAGCACCCGCCAGGGACTGTCGCATAACTCCGTGAGCGCCATCCATGAGGATTCAAAACATGATCTCTGGATCGGCACCAAGGGGGGAGGCCTCAACCGCTATCGCAAAGGACAGATCAAGGCCTATACCATGAGGGAAGGCCTCTTTAGCAATGAAATCTTTGATATTCTTGAAGACGACTACCAGACGCTGTGGATGAGTTGCCGCAAGGGTGTTTTCTCACTCCCCCGCCGGCAAGTGGAGGATCTGGACCTGGGGAGGATTCCGCGTCTGGGCTGCACTGCGTTTGGCCGTGAGGACGGGATGGACACGGCTCAATGCAATGGCATTGCCAAGCCGGGCGGCTGGAAGGGAGCGGATGGGCGGCTATGGTTCGCCACCATTCGCGGACCCATGGCGGTGGAACCGCGCATCAAAACCAACATGCTCCCCCCGCCCCTGGCCATTGAAGAGGTCTATGCCGACCGCGAACTTCTCCGCCCGGCTTCCCCACCACTCGAAACGGCGGGGCCGCTCACCATCCCCGCAGGCACCCGCGAGATTGAAATCCACTACACCGCCTTGAGCTTCCAGCTCCCCGAGAAAAACAGTTTCAAATATCGACTCGAGGGAATCGACACCGACTGGGTCAGCGCAGGTCGGCGGCGGGTGGCCAATTACCACATGATACGTCCGGGCAACTACCTGTTTCGACTCCAAGCGTGTAACAACGACGGAGTCTGGTCCGCCGCTGGTCAATCCCTGCCCATCCGCGTCCAATCCTATTTCTGGCAAACCTGGTGGTTCAACCCCGCCGTCGCCCTCCTGGCTGGACTCCTCATCGTCGCTTTCTATCGCTTCCGCATCGCGCGGCTCCGCGAGATCGAACAACTCAGAATCCAGATCGCATCAGACCTGCACGATGATGTTGGATCGCGCCTGACCAAGGTTGCCATGGTCACCGAGTCCCTGAACGGGCAGACCTCCGCCAATAACCCCGCCAAACGACATGTGGAAAACATCTCCGCAACCATCCGCGACATCACTCTCGCCATGGACGAAATCGTCTGGACCATTAATCCGCGCAACGACACGCTGGAGAATTTGGCGAACTACATATTCCACTATGCGGAGGATTATTTCCAGGACACCGGCATCCGCTGCCTGCTTGATCTGCCTCCGGAGCTCCCCTCACACAGAATCTCCACCCGGGAGCGACATCACCTCTTCATGGCCGTGAAGGAGGCGCTGAACAACATTCTTAAACATGCCCAGGCCACCGAGGCCCGCGTCGCCCTGGCTGTCACCGGGGACTGGATAACGTTGAGCATCAGTGACAACGGCCGGGGCATGCCGGATTCCACCCCGGCCAAGATCGGGAACGGACTCATCAACATGAGGCAGCGTCTCAAGGAGGTCGGAGGCCAGCTTCAGCTGGAAACCCGATCTGGTGCCGGAACAAAACTCACCTTGAAAATCCGGGGCTTGTGGAGGTGATAGAGAAGGGCCGACACACATGTTTGTGGAGATTGAATTGATCCAGATGCGTGGCAATACTCATGACGGTTTACGCCGACCATGCCCATAAAAGTTTCCATTATTGAAGACGACGACTGGATCCGGGAGAACCTCTCAACCCAGATACGTCAGACTCCGGGCTTCATCCTCGTCAAGGCCTATCGGAATGCGGAGGACGCACTCTCACATATTCCCCTGGAATTACCTGAGGTCATTCTGGTGGACATCAACCTCCCCAGAATGAACGGCATCGAGTGTGTCCGGAAGATCAAACAATCGCATCCGGCGTTGCAAATTCTGATGCTCACCGTCTTCGAGGACAGCGACAAGATTTTCAACTCCCTGCTTGCGGGAGCCAGCGGCTACCTGCTCAAGCGCACCCCTCTGGGTGAAATCATCGAGGCCATCTCCAACGTGCATAAGGGCAATTCTCCGATGAGCGGGCACATTGCGCGGAAGGTGGTGCAATACTTCAACCTGCGGGGCGCGGCCGACAATGAGCTGGAGAAACTCTCCAGACGCGAGCGGGAGGTTCTCGAGCGTCTGGCCGAAGGCATCGCCTACAAAGAAATCGCACACGCCCTTTCCCTGAGCATCGACACCGTCCGCATGCATATCAAAGGCATCTACGGAAAGCTCCACGTCCATTCGCGCGGGGAGGCCGTCGCCAAATACCTCCACAAGTAAGCCCGCCCTCAATCCGATCTGCAGATGAATCCCTACCCCCGAATGCTCCGGCGACAGTGGAGCCCCAGAGCAACCCGTTACGCCTTCGCGCTGGTATTGGCTTCCTATCTCGGCCGGGAGCAAAGCCTTTGGTCCCAACCCGCATCGCCGGTCTCCTCCCCGGTGCAGGCCTCCCCTTGGCGCGGGCTGCATGTCTGGCTCGACCGGAAGGAGGCAGCAAAGGAATTGGAGGACACACTGCCGAGACTCGCGCAGAACGGCGTGAATACGATTGTTGCCGAGGTGAATTACAGCTTTGAATTCCTGCAACACCCCGAGCTTCGCAACCCCCATTTCATCACCCGATCAGCCGCCTCAAGCCTGGCAGACCATGCCGCCCGCTGCGGCATCCGGCTGATCCCCGAGTTCAATTGCCTCGGGCACCAGTCTTTTGGACGCCGCATCGAGCCCCTGCTCAGAATGCATCCTGAATTCAACGAAGCCCCTTCGCTTGCGCTCACTAACCCCTCAGTCTATTGCCTTGAATGGTGCCCTCAGGCCCCCGGGCTGGATGCCCTGGTTTTCTCCCTGATTGATGAACTGGCTGATGTCTTCCGAGCCGATGCGGTGCATGTGGGAATGGATGAAGTGTATTTAGGAGGGCTGGGCGAGTGCGATCGCTGTCGTGGCAAGAATCCTGCCCGGCTCTTCGCACGTCAGGTGAATGCACTGCACGGACATATTGTCGGCGAACGGCATCTGCAAATGCTCATGTGGGCCGACCGGCTCATCGGAGTGAAGTTTCAGGGACATTCCAAATACGACAATGCCGGAAATGATCTGAGCGCGGCACTCGATTGGATTCCCAAGAACGTGATTCTCTGCGATTGGCATTACGAGCAAAGACCGGCCTATCCCTCCGTGCCCTTTCTCGCCGCGCACGGATTCCGGGTTTGGCCTTCCGGCTTCATGCCGCTGAAGGCCGCAGCCGCATTCAGCGACTTTTCCATGGCGCAAACGAACCGGGAGATTATCGGCTGGCTGGTCACAACGTGGAACGCGACCAACATCACCCATCTGCCCGACTGGCCTCCCTTGAAAGAAATCCTGCCGCGCTGGAAAACCAAGCCCCTTTAGAAGAGTGCGTGAACCGGCCTCACCTTCATTCCTTCCGGGATCGGGTAGCAGGCCTGTGATTTTCCCTGGCTCGGGGACTCAGGCGCGGCTCGGTTTGACACTCCAAAATCGTCGCGGCCCCACCGATCACCTGATCCCAGTCGAAGGCCGGACCCGGATCATCCTTGTTGGTCTGCACATGATAATGCCCAAGAACACCCTGATACGCTTTCAATTGGTCGTCGGCCAGTTTATGGGCTACCAACCTGCCCTGTGAGTCCAACGGATAGCGGCATTGCAACCTTGGAAAAACGCGGCATAGTGCTGCCGTCAAACGCGTCAGCGCCGCATACTGTTCCGGCGTGAAATCGTATTGAATCAGCTCCCGGCCCTGAACCATGCCCCGCACGGGTTGTTGCCTGGCCGGATGCCCTACAAACCCGGAAGCGCGAATCCCCCCATCCCCGAACCGGGCAGGCAATGTGATCTCCAGCTCTCCCTGCCGATTGGTTTGATACCACTCCGGGAAAGGATTCCGCCCGCCGGCAGGATAGGCGCCAATATTCGCAATCTCGATCCCGATGGAACGATCATTGGAGGTGGTTGCGTGCCAGGCGCATTCCTTTAAATCCAGTGTCTGATAGACTGTGCCGTCGAGATCGAGAAGGAAATGAACGCTCAAATCACGGTCGTCATGAAGGACGCGAAAACAGGTCCGGCTGGTGCCACACGCATCAAAGTGAATCACAAACTGATCCACCACGCTCTGCAGCAGCGGGAGATCCCACCCTCCCCCGCGCACTGATTCCACCTGGGATTCCGTCAACCTTTTCTGGCGTAGTCCATATCGGTTGGGAGTCCTCAGGGTGGCCACCTCTGCGCGGGAATCCGACCAGTTCGATTTTTCCAATGGCGAAAAACGCCGTTCCACCCGATAGCCGTCATACCCGCCGGGATCCATCCACAGCACCACCGGCGTGCCGGTGTGAAAAAAACGGCCGGCGGCGACAATCTCATCGCCTCCCCTCCGCACCTCCTGCCCGGCGGGAAACGGGATTCTGCAGCCGGCCACCAACCAAGCCATCGCGATACCGGCAAAAATAGATCCTGCGTTCATAAAAAATCGAGTGTCCGGGTGGGATAAAACCCCATTCTTTCGCGGATCGCAACCTTTCAACATCCGCCCTTCAAATATTCCGGTGGCTCAGGACTCAATCAATCGGATTGACAACCGGAATGTGCAATTTCAATGTCTGCCGGTGCAACTTGATGCTCAAGCCTGTGAACTCCACATGGCGAACCCCTGGAAAATCGCCGGCGCGCCCGCTTCCTCACTCCGGCGCACAGTGATCGTCAGATTGACCGACTCCGATGGTATGACGGCAATCGGCGAGGCCGCTCCCTCTTCCCTCTACGGCGAGTCCGTGGCCGGCGTCCTTGCAGCCTTTGCTCAGCGCGTCGATCCCCGGCAGCTTAGTTTCGCCGACGTGGCGGCAGGCATGGATTATCTCTCGACAATCCATGACCTGCCGATGGCGGCCCGTTGCGCCTTGAACGTGGCCCTGTTGGACGGCGCAGCCCGGCGAGCCGGTCTGCCCCTGCATCGCTTTCTGGGTCTGGATTTCAAGGAGGACCATCACGTCACCTCTTTCAGTATTGGCATCGATGCTCCGGAGCTGGTGCGCAGAAAGGTGCTGGAAGCCTCTGGATTCCCGGTGCTTAAACTTAAAATAGGCGATCGTCAGGACCATGAAAACCTCGCTTCACTCCGATCGGTTGCGCCGCGAAAACCGGTTCGTGTCGATGCCAACGAAGGCTGGAGCAACAAGGAAGAGGCCCTCCGCGGGCTCGAATGGCTTGCCCGTGACGGCCGCATTCAGTTCGTGGAACAACCCCTCCACCGCTCCGCCTCCACCGCCGATCTGGGGTGGCTCAAGGAGCGTTCGCCCCTGCCTCTCTTTGCAGACGAGTCTTGCCATACCGTCCGCGATATCCCCCGCTGCGCCGAATGCTTTCATGGGATCAATGTGAAACTGGTCAAAACCGGCGGTGTCAGCATGGCGTATGAAACACTCCAGGCCGCGCGCAAGGCCGGGCTCAAAACCATGATCGGGTGCATGATAGAAACCAGCGTCCTCATCACTGCGGCAGCCCATCTGGCCGCACTCACCGACTATCTGGACATCGATGGAAACCTTCTGATCACAAACGACCCGTTCGCGGGAGTGACAGCCCGGGGCGGATTACTTTCCTTTTCCGGCGCCACCGAGACGCATGGCCTGCGCATCAGCCCGCGTTGAAAGCCTTGAAGCAGCTGGACCAAACCGCCACCCGATCACCGACACCGCCGCTCAACTCCGGGACATAGATCCGCACAGACGCCGATAGCTGCGCGTCTCCGCGATGCGCCAGAAGCATCACAGCAGGTGTGGTGTGGCGGCCACCTTCAAAAGATGAGCAGAATGCGATGAATGGCAAAACCCGTGCGAATCTTGTCAGGGATAGAGCAGGTAGGGGGCCCGCAGTTTTTCAAATGCTGCCAGCCCCGGCGCAAACCCTTCCACAATTCTCCCGGCCGTTTGGCCCCGCTCCAACGCCTCCCTCACCGCACAGGTGCCCATGACCTTGTCGAAATAGTCGGCATGCAGTTCCAACCGCGAACCCGGCTGCTTTCTCACCGCCGCCAAAACGGCGAGCGTCGTCGCCACGGGCCGATAAGCCGCGCGATTGGTGACATGAAGCTGACATCCGCCGCAACGCTCGCCCTGGAATTTGGAGAAGGAGGGCGTGAACCAGATTTCGCGAAACACGACCCCGGGAAGATTTAAGGCGTTAAGTTCCCTGGCCAGCAGAAAGCCGTCCAGCCAAGGAGCGCCGAATATCTCAAAGGGCCTGGTCGTTCCCCGGCCTTCCGAAAGATTGGTCCCCTCCAAAATGACCTGGCCGGGATAAACCGTGGCTGACTCCAGCGTGGGCAGGTTGGGCGATGGCAGCACCCATGGCAGCGATGTCTCATCAAACCACTGCTCCCGCTTCCAGTTTTCCATCGGCACTACGATCAGCTTCACTTTTTTCGGCAGAAACCTGTCATTGAATAATCGCGCCAGCTCACCTGAAGTCATGCCATGCCGTAACGGAATCGGATACAGCCCGATAAACGAACTGTGCCGGGGAAATTCCAGCAGCGGCCCCTCCAGAATCTCCCCGCCGATGGGGTTCGGCCGGTCTAGAACGACAAAGGGAATGTCCGCCTCGGCCGCCGCCTGCATCGCATACGCCATCGTTGCGATGTAGGTGTAAACCCGCGTGCCCGCATCCTGCAGATCAAAAACCATTAACTCCACGGATCCCATCATTCCGGACTCCACCTGCTTTCCTTCATGCCGGGTATCAAATGACCGCATGTAATGGTCGATGTTGGTCATCATATCCGCCGGCGGCTTGCTGGTCTGCCCATAAAGGCTGAACACTGGCAACTGGAAATGGTCGTCGAAATAGAAAGGCACGTATTCGCCGGCCTGGGCATTTCCGCGGACGCCGTGCTCGGGGCCGTAGAGCGCCACCAACTTGACTTCCGGTTGAGAGCGGAACCGTTCGATGCTGCTTTCCAAGCGATTGTCCACCCCCGTCGGATTGGTGATCAGCCCCACCCGTTTGCCGCGGATCAGATCCAGATGCTTTTCAAAAAGAACTTCGACACCCGGCTTCACCTGCGGGGCTGAGATGGATTTGTGCGGAGACATGGTATGGCACCCGGCTATGAGGACTGCCAGGACTGCAATAAAGAGACAAGGTTGATTCATGCGCAGTGCACTTTATCGGAAGGTTAGGGCGATTGGTCGGAGCGCCCCCGGAAGTCTGCCAGCATTAGGACAAGGGGATCGATCTCATCGTGCCCGCTGCGCGACGTTCCAGAAAAATAGCGGTTTAGCATGATGCAGAAAGCCAACCTTTCGCCGCAAGCCGAGGCGAGATAGCCCGACAGGGCATGAGACCATCGCAAGGTCCCGGTTTTAGCTCTGAGGTTCCCTGCCGCCGCCGTGTCGCGGAAACGGAAGCGCAGCGACCCGTCCACCCCGGCCACCGGCAGGGAATCGAGAAAGGCAGCAGACTCCCGATGCCGGGACATCGACTGCAACAGGGCCACGGTCAGATTGGCCGTCGTCAGGTTGTTTCTAGACAGGCCGGAGCCCTCATCAAAATGGAGATCGGCAACGGGTGCCCCCATGGATGATAGAAATGCGCGTAGCTCGACCAGGCCGGCCTCTTCCGAGGTCGGGCCGGGCAGACTGCGGTCGGCCCGGGCGGTTTCTCCCACATCCGCCAGCAAAAGGTCGGTCTCCAGATTTTGAGAGGGCTTCATGAAATCGCGCACCAGGTCAGCCACCGGCGGCGAGAGCACCTCCCCGAGCTTGAGCGCGGAGGACCGGGACCATTGCGCCGACTGCGGCCAAACCACGCCATATGCCCGGCCTGCCACCGTGATTCCACGCCGTTTAAGCGCCGCCTTTAAAGCAGCCGCGAACCAGTCCGCTGGTAATGGAACCACCACATCGAGAAGCCGCGGCTCCGCCCCGACGGGCCATTGCCCGAGGACGGAGACGACACCGCTGCCCGCGGGTTGAAGCGTTTCCAACCGGCCCACCTGATTGCTCGCAACGGTCACGGTGTGATTGCTGAAAATCAAACCGGTGCCGGGATGAAGCGTCGTTAGTTCGCATGCGACTCCAGGCACCCTGCCCGCGGCAATCCGGATCGTGGTTAGATTGTCGTTTAGCGTCAGCGCGCAGACATGTCCCACCTCTGCGTCCCGCAAATCGTCGATAGTCCAACTCGAGCCCGTTGGCTTGCCTCGAAACCAGGTGGCATCCGCAATAAGGTCACCGTGGACACGACGGACGCCGGAACGTTTTAAGACTTGCACAAAGGGCTCAAAAAGGTCCCAGAAGTTTGTTCCTGCTCGACGCGCATGCCAGCTCGGATCGCCCCGGCCCACAACAACCAGATCACCGCGCAGGTCACCGGAGCGACCCACGGTTCCGACCGCATAAACCGGTGTGGAAATCCGGTGGCCGCCCCCCAGACGATCCAGCCCAAGGGCTCCGGTGTAGAGCTTGCTGTTCGATGCCGGACTCATCAACCGGTCTGCATGATTCTCAAACAGTGTCTGGCCGGTATCCAGCGAGACGACTTTAATACCCCATATGGCGGAATCAAATCGGGGTTGGGACAGATACGATGTCATGGCCTGAGCCAGCTGCCGGGTGGCAAGCGCAATGTTGGTGTCAGCGGCAAAGGTGGGCGCAGGAGACAGCAAGGCGACGAATGCTGCGAGCAGAAGGAGGGACCACGGGCTGGAACCCTGACCCTGTCTCTTACACCGGATAAAACGTCTTCCTGTGAGCATAAATCAAGATTAGTTCAACGCAGATTCCTGGATCATCAGGTCGCCACGATCCGCATCCAACTCCCCTTTGACCCCGAGGGGGATGATAGCTTTCGGCGCCACGTGGCCGGATGGCAGCCCCATGACCACGGGCACACTCAATCCGCCAAGCCGCTCGCAGATCACATCCCTTTCTGACTGGTGAAACTCTCCTGCCGCCCGGGCTGACGAGTCATGACAGTCATGGTTAATCCCAACCTCCACACCGGCCACCGGATTGAGGATGCCGCTGTTTAACAAATGCCCCGGCATCCGATCCATCCGATACGGTTTGTTTCCGACTTCCTCCAGGAAAAGAATCGTTTTCCGTAAGCTGGGTGCGAAGGGGGTGGCAAGACTTGCGCAGATCAAGCAGAGATAGCCTCCCGCCAACCGGCCCATGGCCTTGCCGCCGCGCAACACTGAAATGGTCTCGCCCTCAGAGCTTGCACAGACGCTTCCGGCCGGCATGGGTTCGATTGTATTCCGGAAAAAGGAATTGCGTGTGAAGGCGGGAACCTGCGGATCGGCCAGCGCCCCGCTCAGCGTCGGCCCGTTGGGGGTCGCAAGATTCAGGTTATGCAACAACGCGCAATGCAGAGGGGTAATGTGGCTGCAGCCGCACAGCAGCTTGGGATTTTCCGCAATGAGGTCATAGTCCAGCCGGCCTGGGGTCCTTGCCGAACCGTAGCCGCCGCGCAGACAGAAGATGGTTCGCACCCGCCTGTCGCAGAACATCTGCATTAGATCGACGGCCCGCTCCCGATCGGTTCCGGCCAGAAAGCCGTGTTGGGCGCGGATATTTTTTGCCAGTGCCGGCTTGAACCCGAACCCGTCCAGAGCGGGGACGGCCGCATCAATCGAGGAGGGATCACGCGGGGCACTGGCCGGAGCCACCGCCCCGACGGTGTCTCCATGGCGAAGTCGTTTCGGCTTGTGTCGGTTCGGCATGATTCAAGGATTCATTCGTGCGGCGGAGAGTTTGCAGAGGGCTTCGTCCACAGCCCGACCCAACCCGGGAATCCGCTGCGTGTAGGCCAGCGGCGACACCGCATCAAACGCAGGAAAGGTCTTTCGCAAAGCAAACACTTCATCCGCATAGCGGTGCCCCAGATTGGCGATGAGAGCGATGACATAGTGCCGGTAGCGCTGGCCGGGCAGCGACCTCACAATACCGGCATCCGAAGCATAGTTGAAGGTCAGGCCGGTCTTGTGAGCAAAAGTCACTTCCGCCCGCCGGTTGGATTCGCGAACATCCACCCCGAAATCGGTTCCCTCGAGATAAACGTGACCGTTGGTCGGGTTAATCCACCGCTCGGGAACTCCGTGTGGAATGCCCGGAGCCACATGCGGAGCGCCGGGAAAATTTGCCGTGCTCAGAACATCATTGAACCCCTGATCCAACAGAAGCTGCTTTAGAAAAAAACGCGAGGAGTCTGAAAGGACGTCGGCGGACACCGGCCTGCCATCCGCTCCGCGCCATAGCACGCCCGCACCTCCATCGATCAGCCAGAACAGCCGGACCGCATCATAAGCCGTCATGGTGATACGGTCCGTCCGCCAGCCGCGGCCATCGAGCGGATTGGTTGATTCAATCTGCAACGTGCCCAGATTCCAGTCCCTGAACTGGCGATTGAGCGCTTCGATCTCCTTAAAGTCATGCAGGAGCTTCAGCATGGCGCTTGTGGCATGATTGTCCGAGACGGTAATCATGGGCTCGATCCAATCACGGACCCGCCGCCTCTCAGGGGCCGCTCCAGACACAGCATACTCATATTGCCGGTCGAGAGTAATCTTTCCGGCATCCACCATCCGCATGAGATGAAAGGCGATCAGACTCTTGAACAGCGATGCTGGATAGGGAGCCATGAATCGATAAGGGGCCGAAGGTCGGCCGGGCAAAAGGTCCTCTTGCGCTGTCAGCGCCGGACCATCCTCCCAGCCCTTGGTGGAAAGTCGCGCGCCGTCGGCACCAAACGTTCCGCCATCCGACCTTTCAATATTCCAGCGCAGAAACCGCACACTGCCGGCTCCCCTGTCCGCTTCCAGCGGCACGATCAGCCCCTTAGGATAATCACGCGACAGCAGCACATAGGCCCGGTCCACCATCCGACCTTGGGGATCTAGTTGGATGACCGCTACATTGACGTTGGGAGGATGAGCCACCCGCGGAGCCGCTTGATTGAGGCGGGTTTTGACCGGATGGCTTTCGTTGCCTGCACCGAAATCGATCACCTGCTCGAAATGGGCGGCTTGCACGGCATCCAGCAATGCGCTCTCCAACGGGCTTGCAGTTGCGGCAGTGAGACTCATCCACCCAAGCAGAAAGACAGGTATGAGAAGTGACTTTGATTCCATACGTTCACGCCGGGCAGTTTGGTCGAAGCGAGTTGAAAAAGGCCACCCAATTTTTTAACTGCCGTTAGCCAATGCTCTTGAACAAATCACGACCGGGATTCCTTCTGGCGATTTGACGGACGACTTACTAGGTTTGGTTCATGCAGCCGACCAAAACTGACGCGTTCCCTTCCAACCGGCGATTGACTTCTCTGGATGCTCTGCGCGGCTTCGACATGTTCTGGATCCTCGGGGGGGAATCGCTGTTCCATGCGTTGCGCACCTTAAATCAGAGCGCCCCCACCCAATTCATGGCCAGCCAGCTTGAACATGCCGAATGGGAGGGGTTCCGGTTCTATGACCTGATCTTTCCGCTCTTTGTTTTTATGATGGGTGTCTCCACCGTGTTCTCGCTGGATCGCATCCTCGAAAACGAAGGCCGGGCAGCAGCCGTCAAACGCGTTCTGCGCCGCGGGTTGCTGCTCTTTGTTCTCGGCCTTGTTTATTCGGGAGGCTTCACCAATCCATGGCCGGACATGCGATTGATGGGCGTGCTCAACCGGATCGCCCTCTGCTACACCTTCGGCGGTCTGCTTTTTATCTTTTTTAAGCCCCGCAATCTTGCAGCCATCGCTGCCGCCCTGTTGCTAGGATACTGGGCACTGCTCGCACTGGCTCCCTTCCCAGATGTGCGCCCTGTATTAGGCGGTAGCGCTCCGATCACCCGCGAAGCAGGATTCAAGGATGTTTCACAACTCAACCTGACCAGCACCAATCTGCTCCGAGGCTCCTATATTCAAGGCGTGAACCTGACCGCTTTTATCGATCAAAAATATCTCCCGGGGAGAAAATATGATGGCACCTATGACCCGGAGGGTCTCCTGAGCACGCTGCCGGCAATTGCCACCGGCTTGCTGGGTGTTTTTGCCGGACTCCTCCTCAAGAAGCGCTCCATGCCGGAACAAAAAAAGGCGGCGTGGCTGCTCGGTTCAGGCATCGCCGGCGTCGCTCTGGGCTTGCTCTGGGGATTGGAATTCCCCGTGATCAAAAAAATCTGGACCTCCTCCTACGTGCTCGTCGCCGGCGGCTACAGCGCACTTCTCCTGGGCACCTTTTATTGGATCATTGACGTCAAAGGCCTCCGGTCATGGTTCCAGCCTTTTGTGTGGATCGGCATGAATCCATTAACGCTCTACCTCTCAAGCAATTTCATGGGCGGACTGGGCTTCGAAAAACTCGCCCGCCGACTGGCCGGTGGCCCTGTCAAGTCGTTCTTCGACTCCCATCTGGCTCGCGGTGCGGGGGATATGGTTATCGCAGTCGCAGGAGTCGGCTTGTTCTTCTGGTTTGCCCGCTTTCTCTACCAACGCAAACTCTTCCTCCGACTGTGATCCCCACCGCACCGCCTGCTGCGCTCGCGGCATGATCAGCGTCGTGACTTAGAAGCCATTGTTCCTGTGCGGGGGCCCGGACCATATGCAGCCAATGCACCCAGCGCAGCCCTTAGCTGTGGCAGGGTGTGTTCGCTGGAGATAACAAAGCGAAAGGCACCCTGCGGTGAACCGGCTCCATACCTGAGAAACGGCGGATAGATTCCCGCTTCCAACAAACGCAACTTCACCGCTTCCGAAACCTTCTCCGCACACATCGGCAGCCGGACAATCGGCCCGGGCGTCTCCGCGCATTCCCATCCCGCCTCCTGCAATCCGGCTCGAAACCAACCTGCATTGCGCCGCAGCCGGACCCGGCGCGCTCCGGCAGAACCCAGAAGTCTCAAGCCTGCCAATGCCGCCCCGGCCAGCGGCAGCGGCAGCGGCGTCGTCCCGACAAAACAGCGGCTGCGTCCCAGAATCCTATTCCGCAAAGAGCGCACCCCCAGCACCATCCCGCCATAGGCGCCAAATGCCTTGCTCAACGTGCCGCACTGAATCACACGACGCCGATCCACTCCTTCATGCTCCAGCGTACCGCGACCGTTTTCACCCAGAATTCCAACCCCATGCGCGTCGTCCAACAAAATCAACGCCCGGGCCGGCAAGACCTTCAAATACGCCTGCAGCGGAGCAACGGAGCCATCCCTCGCGAACAGGCCGTCGGTGAGCAGAACAATCCGGCTGGGCTGGCCGATATTTTGTAACCGCTGCGCAAGATCCAGAGCGTCACGGTGTTTAAATTGAATCACCGGACAATCGAGCATTCGCGAGGCATCCACTAGCGCGCCGTGGGATGCCTCATCGATCAGGGCATGAGTAAAATCACCAGTCAGGGCTTGCGCGGCGGCAACCGGCGCGAGATACCCGTCCGGCAAAACAACCGCGCTCTCGCAGTCGAACCAGCGGGCCAGCTCCAATTCAAGCTGTCCGTAGATCGGATGATTTCCGGTCGTCAGCCGCGAGGCCGCCACATTCAGCCCGCGGCCGGACAGTACGGAACGGGCGGCAGCGCGTAGGGCTGGATGTCGGGCCATCCGGAAATAATCACAGCCGGAAAAATGCAGCAGGTTGCGGCCGCGCCACCGGACCTCATTGGTTCGCACAGGCTCCAAGGTGTCAGGATCGGTCATGGACAGATAATATCCCCGCGCCGGATAAATTCACTACCAAACAGAAGCCTCCTTATCAATTCAGACTGGGAACTCATCTCATCGGCACGTTGCATGGCTGGGGCGCGTGTTGCGGCCCGTGCGGCACCGGTGTTTTTGCTTTACACAAATGAACGATATACAGGAAACTCCAGCCCCGTAATCCTCTGGCCGGAAGATTCCGGGATTGCACTCTGAAAACCCACCGTGCGGGCCGGGTATGGGGTTGCCGGGAGTTAAACGAACGCGGGCATGGTCCAAAAAGCTATGAATCAAAAAAAATTGAAATCGGGGATGAGCCGACGCCATTTTCTGGCCACGGCCGGTGCCGCACTGGCTCTGCCTGCGATCATTCCGTCCCGGGCGCTGGGATTAGGCGCCAAAAGCTCCCCCTCCAACCGGATCACCTTGGGCGTGGTGGGATGGGGCATGCAGGGGCCGGGTAACACCAGCGCTTTTCTGGGGCTGGACGATTGCCAGGTGGTGGCCGCGTGCGATCTGGACAAGACGCATTTGGATGACGCGGTCAACACAATCAACAAGCATTATCAGAATCAGGACTGCAAGGCCTATCATGATTACCGGGAGCTGATGGCGCGCACGGATATTGATGCGGTCATGCTGGCGGTGCCGGACCACTGGCATGCTTTGGTGGCCGTTGAGGCGGCCCGTCACGGCAAGGATATCTACGGGGAGAAGCCGCTGGCCAAAACCATTGCCGAGCAGCAGGCCATTGTCAAAGCCGTGCACAAGCACAAGCGGATCTGGCAGACCGGTTCGTGGCAGCGCTCGGTGGCCAACTTTCATAAGGGTGCGGAGATCGTCCGCAATGGACTGATAGGCAAACTCACGCATGTCGAGGTGGGATTGCCCTCCGGGCACACGGATTTTGGCGGCACGGCGCAGTTCATGACCCCCAGTCAGGCGCCGGCTGAACTGGATTACGAAATGTGGATCGGACCCTCGAAGATGGAGCCCTACATCCGCGGCCGTGTCCACAAGAACTGGCGCTGGAATTACAACACGGGCGGCGGCCAGCTTTTGGATTGGATCGGCCATCACTGCGACATTGCGCATTGGGGAATGGATTGCGACAACTCCGGCCCGTCCGAAATCGAGGGGCGGGGTGAATTCCCCGCAGCCGATGCGGTCTGGAACACCTGCACCAAATACCGCATTGAACTGAAATATCCCAACAACGTCACCATGACCATTGCCGGCGGCCACCCCGACATCAAGGGCGGCACCAAATGGATCGGGACGGACGGCTGGGTCCGGGTGGACCGGGGCGCCTTTGAAGGGTCCAATCCAGAGTGGCGTGATTACAAGACGCTGCCCGAAGAGATGCGCAAGGTGAAGCTTTACAAATCAGCCCACCACCAGCGCAACTTCATCGACTGCATCAAGTCCCGCCAGCCGACGATCACTCCCGCGGAAACGGCGCATCACTCCGCCATCCCGGGGCATCTGGGGATGATCGCAATGGTCACCGGTCGCAAGATTCGGTGGGATGCCAAGCATGAGCGGATCCTCGGAGATCCGGATGCGTCGAAGTGGTTGTCGCGGGAATACCGTGCGCCGTGGCAGGCGGTTTGAGCGTTTTAAAAACTCCCTTATCGATTCCATTATCCAGAACAGGCTTATGCAAGAACAAGAAAACAATTCCAGCCCGACCGGGTTTAACCGGCGCGATTTTATTTCCAACGCGGCGTCGTTCAGTGCGCTGATGGCCTTGATGGGCGGGGTGCCTCTGCACGCGGAGGTCGCGACCAATGCCCCGGCAGGCGCTCCCTCCACCGGTTACAGTACTGTCAGTGCTCCGCTCAACTTCGGAGTGATCGGCTGTGGTCCTTGGGGGCGCGAGGTGCTGCAAACCCTGGCCCTGCTGCCCAACGCCCCGGTGGTGGCGGTGTGCGACAGCTACGAGCCGATGCTGCGCCGGGCCACCGCCGCCGCCCCGAAAGCCCAAAGCTTCACCGATTACCGTCAGCTCTTGGCGTCCAAGGATGTGCAGGGCGTCGTGGTGGCCACTCCCACCCATCTGCATCGTGAGATCGTGGAAGCGGCGCTGGCGGCGGGAAAACATGTGTATTGCGAGGCGCCCCTGGCCAACACAGCGGAGGATGCCCGGGCCATCGCCAGGGCGGCTAAGGCGGCCGTCAAAGTCAATTTCCAGGCCGGACTGCAGATGCGTTCCGACCCGCAGCGTCACTTCCTGCTGCCCTTCATCCGCAGCGGTGCGGCGGGCACCAACGTGATGGCCCGCTCCCAGTGGCACAAGAAGGAGAGCTGGCGCCGGCCCGCCTCCAATCCCGAGCGCGAACTGGCCGTCAACTGGCGCCTGAACTCCGCCACCTCCTTGGGGCTTATCGGCGAGAACGTCATTCACCAGCTCGACATGATCCGCTGGCTGGCCAACACCAAGCCCGTGGCCGTTTCCGGTTGGGGCTCGATTCTTGGGTGGAAGGACGGGCGTGATGTTGCCGACACCATTCAGGCGGTGTTTGAGTTCCCCGATGGTTTCAATTACTCGGCCGACGCATCTCTGGCCAACTCGTTTGATTCCTCATACGAGATTCTCTACGGAACATTCTCCGCGGTGATGATGCGGGTGACCGTGGAGGACGGGAGCAAGGCGTGGTTGTTCAAGGAAGTGGACTCGCCGCTGCTGGGCTGGGAGGTTTATGCCCGAAAGGAGCAGTTCTACAAGGAGACTGGCATCGCGCTTATCGCCAATGCCAGCAAGCTGCCGCCCGCCCCCAAGCCCGGCGAACCCCGTCCACCGCAGCCCACTCCGCTCCAGCATTCCCTGGCCAACTTCATCAGCAACTCCGGCATTGTCGGCAAGGGAATCGAGGATTTCATTGCCAACTACGGCGCCGACGACTTGGACGGAATGCGGGAATACATCACCGGACCGACGATTACCTCGTCCCGCCGCTCGGCGGCCGGATGGCAGGAAGGATTGGAAGCCACGCTCGCCGTGATCCAGGCCAACGACGCCATCCGCAAAGGCCATGGCCATCGCGTGGTGTTTGAAAAAGGCTCGCTGGAACTGTGAACAATTGAATCCCAGCGCAATTGATCCGTCAGAATAGCAATCAAATCAATCTCATGAAAATGAACAAAAAAACATTCCCCTCCCGCCTGGCTTCTCTGGGCGTGTTCGGCGCCGCCGCGCTTGCCGCCCTCACCACCTCGGCCGCCGATACGGTCCACTACAAATCCCGCGTGGGCAGCAAGGTCACCATCACCGGCACCTCCACCATCCATAACTGGACAATGGACAGCCAGATCATCGGCGGTTCCATGGATGTTCCTGTGGGGGTTGAATTCGATCAAACCAAAGCCGCCCTTAACGGTGCGACCGGAGGTAAGATTCCGATGCGGGTGGAAGCCAACATTCCTGTGGCATCGCTCAAAAACGGCCATTGGGAAGGAATGGATGAAGTGATGCAGCAGGCCATGCACGCGGCGGAACATCCCCAGATTGTGTTTCGTCTGAGCGAAATCACACTCAAGGAACCGCATGCCGCAGGCACCCCCTTCCAGTTCGATGCCAAGGGCGATCTCGTCGTCAATGGCGTCACCAATGCCATCACCATGCCGGTGAGCATCGAGAGCGTGAGCCCCGTCAAGTTGAAGGTGGTTGGCAAGAAGCCGCTGAAAATGACCGATTTCAAGGTCCAGCCGCCGGTCAAGGCCAGCGTGTTCAAGGCCGGTGACGACATCACCATCGACTTCGAGTGGGTGGTGGGTCGTCCCGCCGCCGCCAAGTAATCCCGGCTGCGCTTTGGGGTGCGGTTGGATTTTTTTCCGGGCGGCTCGTGAATCCAAGGATGATTTGCGGGCCGCCTTTTTTTCGGGATTGCTCCGGGGAGGGCAAGCGGGTAGGGGCAGAGACAAACCGCAATGGGTATTGGGATGCCGGGTGCAAGGGGGCTGAATTGGAGGCTTTCTGCGATTTCGATTGTGTTTGTAAAATGGGTGGGGCGGTCTTATGAATTTCAAATCATTCGTTTTGTTGGTTTTGTGCGGCAGCTGCGCGGGGATGTCTTTTGCCGCCGCCCTGATGCCCCCTGATTCACGCGGGCCGGTCCAGACGCCCGGAATGCAAGTGGTCGTCGGCGCCGAGGGAGTGCAAACGCGCGGCTACACCTTCACCAACCGTTGTCAAAAGCCCACCCCGTGGCAGGCGCAGTGGATCTGGCCGGCCCGGGCACTTCCCAGCAAAACGGAAATGGTCCGCTTCCGCAAGGAACTGGTTCTGCCCGCCGCGCCCGTGCAGGTCTCGGCTTGGATCAGCGCCGACGTCATCTACCGCCTTTATATCAATGGCCGGTTGGTTTCCCGCGGTCCCGCGGATATTGGGCGGGACTATGACCGCGGCAACGAAGGTCCCCAGTGGCTCTACGACTATCGGGATCTGACGCCTTTTCTGCGGGCCGGCACCAATGTCCTGGCGGCGGAGGTGTTCACCACGGGCTTTGCCTCCTCCCGCGTCACACGGAATAAAAACGGGTTCCTGTTTGAAGCGGAAATCACCACGCCCGGACCAGCGGTCATCACCGTCAAAACCGATCCGACTTGGCGCGCCCTTCCGGGTGACTGGAGGGTGCCTTTTGTGCAGGGCCCCGCGGACTGGCGTCAAGCCGGATTTGACGCATCCGACTGGCCGGTGGCCGCGGCTGTGGAAACGGTGTGGACCCCGTTGGCGGCCAGCGAACTGCCGCCGCTGATGGAGGCGCGCTACCCCTGGGCCCGGGCGGTGCAGGTGTCCGATGCGGTCGGCCAAGACGGTCAGCGATTTGTGGTTTCCGGCAACGGCAGTTTCACGCTCCAGTTCGACCGTGTGCTCCCGGCCTATCCGACTTTGAAGGTCAACGGTGGTGCTGGAGCGAGGTTGACACTCGTGCCGGGGGAGGTTTTGGGGCGCAAATCCCGCCGCGTCAGCATTGATCTGGGGCAGGGCGTCCAGGAGTTCGAGTATCCCTTTCTGGACAGTTTTTCCGTGTTGCGGATCGAGGCCACCAATGTCACCGCGCCCTTTGAAATTCTGGATGCCGGCGCCGTGTTTTCCTCCTTCCCAGTCGCCTACAAAGGATCCTTCCGCTGCAGTGATCCTTTTCTGACGCAACTCTGGGCCGATTACCGATGGCTGACCCAGATTTGCATGCAGACCCATCATCTGGACTCTCCCAACCATCAGGAACCCATCTGTGATCCGGGCGATTACTTGATCGAGTCGTTGCAGAATTATTATGCTTTCGGCGAACCTTGGCTGGCGCGGCAGGATCTGCGCAAGTTTGGCGGGTTGTTGCGCCAGCTCAAATACCGGAATTTTCACACGAGTTATTCGTTGCTCTGGCTGCAGATGCTCTTGGCTTACTACGATCACACCGGGGACGCCGCGCTGGTGGCTGAACTGGCCCCCACAGTTCACCAATTGGTCGATACTTTCACGGGCTGGCGTGGCAGGAACGGCCTCGTTTCCGAAGCCCCCAATTACATGTTCATGGACTGGGTTGAGATTGCCGGATTCGGTTGCCACCATCCCCCGGCGGTGATCGGGCAGGGCTACATGACGGCTTTTTATTATCGCGCCCTGCAGGACGCCAAGCGCGTGGCGCAATTGGGCGGCGACAAGGTCCGGGTCAAGGCTTACGACGGGCTGATGAGCGAAGTGGTCAAGGCGTTCAGCCGTGAGTTGTGGGATTGCAAGGAAGGTTTCTACCGCGACGGGAAGCCGTTTCAAACATCAGTCAAACCGGACAGATGGCTCCCGGCCGACAAGGATATTTCAACCTTCAGCAGCCAGGTCAACACCTTGGCGGTGCTCTACGATCTGGCTCCGGCCGGGCAGCAGGCTGGGATCATGGACGGGTTGATGGCGCGTGCGGATCTCAATGCGCAGCCTTATTTCATGTTTTTCGTTTTGGACGCGTTGCGTCATGCCGGGCGCTTGGAGCAATATGGTGTCGCGCAAATGAAGCGCTGGCAGCGGGTGGACGCCACGCAATCCTATCATGAAATGTGGGATGGCGGCGACCTGAGCCATGCCTGGGGTGGAGCGCCGCTCATCCAGATGTCCGCCGGTATTCTTGGAGTTCGTCCCATAAAACCGGGCTTTGCCAGCTTTGAAGTGCATCCGCAACCGTGCGGTCTGGCTTGGGCCGAGGGAGTTGTTCCAACACCTCATGGGGATATCGCCGTGTCTTGGACACGAACCAACCACATCCTGATTCTCGATGTAAGCGTGCCGCCCGGTTGCAAAGCCGAGGTTGTCACCGACCGCAGGCATCGCATCGGGCCGGGACAGCACCGGTTTGGTTCCCGTTGAAGTCCGGGCCGGAAGGGTTTTCTGGAAATCCGGTCTCTGCGCGACGGAGCAGGGGCTCAGTACCGTGCCATCCTTCGGCAGCCCCCATGTTGTCCGAATCGTCACAGGCATCCCGGCTTTATGTCTTTAAAATCGGGGGGCCTTGGCTAGCAGCCATTTGCCGTGGTTGCATTCCGCTCTTTCAGGACAAGCAATCGGGAGGGTTGCAGGGGCGGAGAATACATGGATTTCTCCTGAAAACTTGCTGTGGTCAATGGATCCGCTGCCGTTTCCTCCCTGGCGGCGCAGGGGGGGGCCTCTACACTTTTGTAGATACCGTTGAGATTGGGTTTCCGATAAGGTGAGGCGGAATTTTATAAGGCAAACGCCGGGAGGTGGGCTTGGGCGGGGCGGAGAACCGGCTTGGATGCCGGGACTTCCCTCGACTGGTTTTTTTGTGGAAGAGATTTTAGCCGTGATTCGCCGCCCTAAATTGGCCGGGGTTTGTCTGTTGCTGCTGTTGCTCGGCGGCATGGATGTTCTGCGTTCTGCGGCGGTGCAGAGCGGTTCGGCGCCTTCTTTCCACACCATCCTCTGGAATACGGATGACGGGTTGCCCGACAACCATATCAATTGTCTGATCCAGACCCGGGACGGTTATTTATGGATTGGCACCCGGCACGGATTGGCGCGCTTCGACGGGGTTAAATTCACTTTGTTCGATAGGGGTAACACTCCCGAGTTTTCGCGGAAGGAGGAGGGCGGGGCTGTTATTGCGTTGGGGCAGGATGCCCAAGGCACCCTCTGGATAGTCACGGTTCAAGGCGTTTTGCAGTATCGCAACGACCATTTCTTTAGGTTTTCCCCGCCCGAATTCGAGAAGTTTGGGGGGATGCGGATCTCCCGACTTCTGGCCTCGCGGGGTGGGGGAATGTGGCTGAATTTTGGAGTTCATTTCATCCTCGTCGAGTCGAATCAAGTGGTTGTTGCCCGGGAATTGAAAGCCGCGGGCCGTTTGTTGGCTTGGAGGGAGTTAAAGTCCGGGGCTTTGGATTTCGTTTCGGAAAACGGATGGGCCACCATTTCGGCGGATGGGCGGGAGGTGAGAACCAATTATGCCAGGCCGGCATCCTCGTATACCTGGCCCTGCGCCGTCTCCGGGACCAATGAATCGTGGCTGGTGGGCACACATTCCCAGGGGGTTTGGCGTTTGTCCAACCCGCTCCACCCCCGCTGGGAGTCGGCCGGATTTCTTTCCGGTCAGCGGGTGGATTGGATGGGGCAAACCCGCTCGGGGGAGAACTGGGTCCGCGTTTACGGCAAGGGGCTCGGGATCCTTGGGGTGGAGGGATGGCTGCCCATGACTAATCTGAACTGGAGCGTTGGTTATCCGAGCTGTGTGCTGGAGGATGCTGAGGGGAGTCGATGGTTGGGCACCGAGGACACTCTTGTTCAATACCGGCTCAGCAATGTGAGGCATTATTACCGGGCTCAGGGGTTGAGCGAGATGAACATGCAGGCCGTTTGTCAGGACTCGCAGGGTCGGCTCTGGATGGGCGGGGAGAGGGGGTTGAGCTTTCTGGCGGAAGGCGCAAGCTCTTTTACGACCGCCCCCGGTTCAAGCTCCGAATTTGATAACCGGTGTCTCTGTTCCGACCCCAATGGTGGAATATGGATCAGTAAGAAATTCGGTGGGTTGTGGCACTGGGAGGATGGGGATTTGGTGCAGCATATTAGGGCTGAAGAACTGCCGCCGCGTCTCAACTCCATACTCCCGGAGGGTGCCGGGCTCCTTTGGTTGGCGTGTTCGGAAGGGCTGTTTCGTTATCAGTCCATTGGAGGCAAGCTGCAGCGTCTTTTTCCTTCATTGGGCCGGGTGCGCTGCCTTGCTAAGGCTCAGAAAGGCGGAATGTGGATCGGCACCGCAGGGGAAGGGCTTTTTCATCTGGCTGGGGAGGAACTTAGTCTCGTTGTTCCCGCCGACACCTCGTGCGGTCGCATCATAATGGCGATGGAGGAGGATGCCCAAGGGACTCTCTGGTGTCTGACTGAAAAGGGACTGTGTCGGGTAAGGGATGGTCAGGGTTTTCTTTTCAGCTCCAAGCAAGGGTTGCCGCCGGGGGAGTTGTATTCTCTGGTCACGGATAATCAAGGCAATCTCTGGGTTGGCGGAGCAAGGGGTGTTTTTTGCGCCAGCCTGATTGAATTGGAGGCGGTGGCTCAAGGCGCGCCCCTGGCCGTTCAGTTTCTGGCTTTAGGCACCGCTGATGGCATGGAATCCCCGGAGGTTAGGGGAATTGATTCGCGTCCGACGGCGTGCAGGGCGCGGGACGGTTCCATCTGGTTTGCCACCGCCCGGGGCGCTGTTCGGATCAACCCCGGGGAAATCAGAGGCCGGCTCAAGCTTTTGGCCCAGCCCCCCGTCGTGGTCATTGAGGCGGTTAAGTCGGGCGGGACTGTTTTTTATGGCAGCTTGCTGGAGGAGGGGGATTCTTCAAAGGCCGCTGCGGCAGCCTTTGGTCCCTCCGCCAGGGGACCGGTCGCGATTCCAGCCGGGAGAGACACTTTTTATTTTCAATACACGGCGAATTCTTTCCTCAACCCAAAAACCATCGAGTTCCGCTACCGTCTGGTGGGGTATGATTCGGATTGGCAAAAACCCACCCGTTTGAGGGCCGTGCAGTATGCCAACCTGCCGCCCGGGGATTACCGCTTTGAGGTGGTGGCTGCCAACGCGCATGGCGCTTGGAGCAATCCGCCCGCCATGGTTTCTTTCCAGCTCGCGGCCGGGCTGTGGCAGCGCAGGTGGTTTCAGGCTTTTTGCGGCGTTGGGGCCTTCGTTCTCCTCTTCGGAGCGCAGAATTATCGCGCCGGACTGCTGCGCCAGCAGCACTTGGACCGGGAACGGACCCGCATCGCCCGTGATTTGCATGACGATCTGGGCGCGGGACTCACAGGGTTGGCGCTGTATTTGGACTTGAAGGTGAGCCCGGTGTCTACGGCGGATTCCCAAGTTTCCAAAAAGTTCAAGCATGCCGCAACCCTGGCGCGCGATCTGGCCAGCCGCATGCGCGAGGTGGTCTGGTCGATCAATCCGGAGTGCGACTCGGTTTTGAGTCTGGCTGATTTTCTGCAGCAAAAGGCCGAGTGTGTTCTTTTACCAGCCAGCCTGCGCATCCGTTTTGACTTCCCGCTTGTCATACCGGAATTGTCCTTGTCGGCTGGCCCGCGGCATCAGCTGGCGTTGTGCATGCGGGAGGCCCTCAACAATGTCGTGCGTCACGCAGAGGCCGCGGAGGTTCGGCTCGGATTTGACATCTCCGGCCAGAATTTGAGTGTGCGGATTGAGGATGACGGGCGGGGTTTTGATGTGGGGACCCGTCCCGGCTGCGGGATCGAAAACATGCGCCAGCGGATGGAAAAAATGAAAGGGAGTTTTCATTGTGTTTCCAAGCCCGGGAGCGGTACTGTCATCGTCTTGCAATTGCCTGTAAAAGCTTTCGGAATCACTTCATGAGTATAAAAGTTGCCATCGTGGAAGATCACCCCTTGGTCCGCGAGACTCTGGCTGCCCTGATTGATGCCACCCCGGGCTTGGTCTGCGTGGCGGCTTACACTAGCGCGGAGGAGGCTCTTGCGTCCTTGGGCGGCAGGGATCCTGGGGTTGTCTTGATGGACATCAACCTGCCTGGCATGAGTGGCATTGATTGCGTTGAACCTCTGCGTCAATCGCTGCCGGATTCCCAGATCATCATGCTTACGATTGAGGAGGACACTGAGCAGGTTTTTGAGTCCCTGAAAGCCGGGGCGATGGGATATCTGGTCAAACACGCCAGTGCGGAGGAGATTTTGGAGGCGATTGTCGAGGTGAATAGGGGGGGTGCGCCCATGTCGAGCACGATTGCGCGCAAGGTGGTCACTGCCTTCCGGCAGCCTTGCTCGGGCGATGACAGCCTGCTGTCGCTGTCTGCGCGGGAGCAGGAGGTTCTCGCCTTTTTGGCCCGGGGCGATCGGTCCAAGGAGATTGCCGAAAGATTGGGGATTGGGATTGGAACGGTGAACACCTATGTGCGGAACATTTATGAGAAACTTCAGGTCCGCTCACGGGCTGAGGCCGTGGCCCGGTTTCTGGCCCGCTAGGACGTAGCCCGGCCGGGAGCGTAATGAAGGCTGGGGGTGCCGAAAGAAATATTGCATGGACCTGCCCGGGGGGGATACTCTCAAGGCATGTTGCAAACTGTGCTGCAGGGTGGCGCGGTTGGTGAAGTTTCCCCGTTTCGTGACACGTACTTGAAGGCGTTTCGCTTCATGTTGTTGGCGCGTATTCTGGATGAGAAATTTGCCAGCCTTTACCGGGCCGCGAAGATCCATGGCGGGGTCTTTCTGGGTCGCGGGCAGGAGGCCCTGAGCGTTTCGGTCGGGCAATCCCTGCGCCCCGGGGACGTTTTCGCGCCCTTGATCCGGGACGCAGCGGGGCGTTTGGCTTTTGGCGAACCCGTGCTGGATTCGGTCCGCACCTATCTGGGGTCGCCTCTGGGTCCCATGCGGGCCCGGGATGGAAATGTGCACCGGGGCCGGCCGGCGGCGGGGCTTCTGCCCATGATCAGCCATCTGGGGGCGATGATCTCCGTGGTCAATGGTGTTTTGCTGGCGCGCCGTCTCAAACAACTCCCCGGCAGTGTGGGTGCCGCCTGTGTCGGTGAAGGCGCCACCTCGACGGGTTCTTTTCATGAGGCCCTTAACCAAGCCGCTGTGGAAAAGCTGCCGTTGGTCTTGGTGGTCGCCAATAATCAATACGCCTATTCCACCCCTACCGCGCGACAGTTCGCCTGCGATTCTCTTCTGGACCGAGCCCAAGGCTACGGCGTGGAAGGCCATGCTGTGGACGGCACGGACCTGGAGGCTTGTCTTAAAGTGCTGGAGCTGGCTGTGGCCCGGGCCCGGGCGGGAAATGGGCCCCAGCTCATCGAAGCATCTCTGCTTCGTCTGTGCGGGCACGGCGAACACGATACCGCCGAGTATGTGGATGTGAAACTCAAGGCTTCCTCCTTGGGGCGCGACTGTTTGAAGATTGCCGAGCAGTCCGCTCTGCATCAGGGTTGGACCAATTCTGAAACCATCGCCGTCTGGCGGGCCGAGGCGGTGCAGAAGGTGGAGGACGCCGTGGCGATGGTCCAGCGCGAGGCCGGGCCTGATCCCTTTGAAGAAAGCTGGCAGGCTCTTTCCACGCGCGACCTGAGCGAGGGGAATGAATAAGACCCCGCATGCCGGGCTGCGTGAAGCGCCCGAACCCGCGAGGACCAACCTGAATCGAACGTGAGCATTACTTATTTGGAAGCCATCCGGGAGGCTCAATCCCGGGCCTTGGCGGATGATCCGCGCGTGTTTATCTACGGGCAGGATGTGGGTGCTTTTGGCGGCGCATTCAAGGCCACCAAGAACCTCGCCGCCGAGTTTCCCGGGCGCGTGCTCGACGCCCCCATCAGTGAGGACGCCATTGTTGGGCTGGGCGTCGGGGCGGCCATCGAAGGGATGCGCCCGATTCTCGAGATGCAGTTTGCGGATTTTTCCACGGTCGGCTTCAATCAGATTGTCAATCAGGCCGCGACACTTTTCTGGCGCACAAATCTGCCTTGTCCAATCACCATCCGTCTGCCCTTTGGCGGCACCAAGGGCGGCGGGCCTTTTCATAGCCAGAGCCTGGAGGCCATCTACGCGCATTATCCGGGCTTGATTGTTATGACGCCTGCGACCGTGGAGGATGCCTACAGCATGCTTTTAGAGGCGGTGGCGTTGGACGATCCGGTGATTTTCTGCGAGCACAAACTGCTTTATTACCATCTTAAGGCTGAGCAGTTGCCCACCGAGGCGTTTCCGGTAGGCAAAGCCCGCATCGCCCGCGAGGGCCGCGACATGACGATTGTGACCTACAGCGCCATGGTGCATGAAGCCTTGGAGGCGGCCGGAGAGCTAGCTCTGGAAGGCTGGCAGGTTGAGGTGGTGGATCTTCGCACCATCAAACCTCTGGACACTGATACCGTAATGGCTTCGGTGGCCCGGACCGGCCGGTTATTGTGCGTCGGGGAATCCTGGCCTTGGGGGGGGGTTACCGCCGAAGTGATTGCACGGGTTGCCAGTGAAGGATACGGATTGCTCGACGCGCCGCCTCAGCGGCTTAATGCCAAGGATACCCCCATCCCTTTTCATCCCAATCTGTGGGCTGCCCACCGTCCCACTGCCCGGCGCATTGCCGCCAGCGCCCGCAATCTCCTGCGCCTATGATCCATCCCGGTCCGCGTCGAATTAAAAGCACCCCCGCCCGCCCTCAATCCCGGCGCCCTTGGTGCCGTTTGACCGGGGTTCATTCTTAATTTCCCATGCCCCAAATCCCCATTATCATGCCGCAGCTCGGCGAATCCATCGCCGAGGCCGCAATCGTCAATCTCCTCGTTCAACCGGGTGACCAAGTCGAGACCGATCAAGATATCGTCGAGGTGGAAACCAACAAGGCGACGATGAACATCGCATCGCCCTGCCGCGGGCGGATCGAGAAATTCCTGGTCCAGCTCGGAGAGAGTTATCCCGTCGGCTCGGTGCTGGGTTATCTCCAAGCCAGCGCGGAGGATGCCACCCGTTTGGGGCTGGATTTGCCCGCGCATTCCCCCAAGAACGGAGGGGATGCGGAAAGCGATACGGAGGTGACGCGGCGTTCGGGGGCGGGGCAAAGCCGGGCCGGGGTGCAGCCGACGGTGCGCGGACTGCCGGTGCCGGCCAATGCCGCCGGTGCCGGATATATTTCGCCGCGGATGAAGGCGCGGATGAATGAGCTGGGTCTGCATGCGGCCGATCTGGCGGGCATTGCAGGCAGCGGCGGCGCCGGCCGCGTCACGATTCAGGATTTTGAGAAGTTCATGGCCGGTCTCGACCAACACCAGCTCAGCCAGGCCTCTTCGATGCGGGTCAGCGTGGCTGATGCCATGCGCCGCAGTTGGACCCGGCCCATTGCCCATGTTGGACTTGCGGTTTGTCTGGAGCCTCTTTTCGCCCACCGTAAAATCGCCCAGCCCAAACCCGGCCCGGCCCTCTGCGCCCTGCGCGCCCTGGCATTAGCTCTGGCCGAAAACAGCGCCCCGGCCGGGCGACTGGTCGGGAATAAAATCGTCCATCCCTCATCCATCGATATCGGCTTTGCCGTGGAGGCGGCCGACGGGGTGCTTGTGCCGGTGATTCGCCATGCCGACCGGCGTTCGTTGAAGGATCTCGTTGATGTTTACAATGACCTTGTGGAAATGGCCCGGCAGCGCAAGCTTCCCGCCGACGCCACGGGTGGATCGATCGCGACAGTCACCAACTTTGGCACTTTCGGTCTGGAGTGGGCCACGCCGATTCCGTTGCCGGAGCAGACCTTGGTGTTGGGGATGGGGGCCGCGCGACGTGCGCCGCACTGGGATGAGGCCCGGAACCAGTTTGTGCCGGTGATGGAAGCGAACCTCACACTGAGTTTTGATCACCGGGTGTTGGATGGGGGCGGGGCGGGGCGGCTTTTGGCTCGGGTGGCCGCGCTGCTCTCACATCCCGAACTGCTGTGAAACGAGCTCGTCCATCCGGGCTGACTTGGTGGTTGTAAAGAGGCTGTGCTTCAGAGCCGCTCAACAAACAGCAGATACCCCCTCCGCGCAAGGGCGGCCTGAGTCGGTTTGATCCGGGCAGTCTTGTCTGCTGAGCCTTATGGGATCGGTTCAAAGAGCTTTTGCTCCGCAGTGCCCCGGATGAAAAGGGTTGAGAGAAAAGGCCCTTAGACCGGCTCGGTTTGAACCGGGGAGTGGAGCGCCCGGCGGGGCGCTTTTTTGAGGCTCTTAGGGTCTATTTCTGCGCGGCAATCATGCCGCTGTTCCGTGCGAAATTAAAGATCCCGCCGGCATCCACCACCGGTCGCACATCGCCCAGCGGTTTGAAATGGTAGATCCGGCCCGTGTCCAACACGGTCACGGTGGCTTGGTCCAGATCCACGCTCACCATCTGGCCGGTTTTCAGGATGTCGCAAAGGCGTTCAGTCACTTCACAGGGATAGAGTTCGCCGGTGGCAACGCAGTTGCGGAAGAAGATGCGCGCGAAGCTTTCCGCAAGGACCAGCTCGCAGTCGGCCGAGCCGAGGGCGATGGGAGCGTGTTCGCGCGAACTGCCGCAGCCGAAGTTCTTTCCGGCAACCAAAATCGGGAATTTGCTGTCCAGTTCTCCTTCCGCGACGTAGCGCTGGGGATATAGCGAGTGGGGCAGGCCGTCCATCGCATGGCTGCCCAGTTTTTCATACTCCTCGGCTATCGTGGGCACCAGATTCAGATACTGCGCGGAAATGATCTGGTCGGTGTCGATGTTGTCGCGCACCACGTAGACCGGGCCGGTGAAAACGGATTTCGTCATGCGCCCTAGAGTGCCGCGCGGCGGGGGAGTTTTCAACCAGATTTCCAGATTTCCAACGGGCAGCGCCGGCCGCAACGCGGCCTAAACCGGCGGGCAGACAAAGGTTTCCCCAATCTCGCGCAAGCCCAGTCGCACCGGTTCCCGTTGGAGGGCCTCTTGCAGGCGTTCGATCGGTTCGCGCATAGGCTCGTCGCTCAGCCGGAATGTTTGATGATGGATCGGCACGATATAGGTTGCTCCGGCGGCGTTGGCCATCGACAACGCCTGCTCCGGTGTGCAGTGGCTCCGGATCCAGGGTTGATAGGCCCCGATGGGCATTATGGCGGCGGCGAATGGGCCCCGCGCAAGCAGGCCTGTGAACAGGCTGGTTTGGGCGGTGTCCCCGCCGAAGAGCAGCGAGCGGCCTTCGCGGCGCAGGATGTAGCCGTTGTAACCACGTTGAATGCCGCGAGGCCAGCGCTGTCCCCAGTGCTTCACCTCGAAGGCCTCTATTTGCACAGTGCCTCTGGCTGTGCGCAAGGTCGTCTGCTCGCCCCAACGCAGTTCGCCGGGTCGCTCCAAACCTGTGCCTGCCAGCACGTCGCTGGTGGCTTTGGCTGTGATGGTGTGAGGCACCCCGCCCAATTGCCGCAACGAAGCCAGATCCATGTGATCCAGATGGGCGTGAGAGAGCAGCACCAGATCGATGGGAGGCAGTGCGGAGGGAGTCAACGCGGGGGCCACAAAACGTTTCGGGCCGATAGTGCCAAAGCCCAAGCCGACCCCGACCCGCCGGCTGAACACCGGGTCGGTGAGGATGTGGACGCCGTAAAAATTGATCAGGGTTGTGGCGTGGCCGAGCCAGCAAATGGTCAGGGCATTGTCGGACCAGCGGGTCGGGTCCGGAGTGAAGGGTGCCGGGGTGATATCCCGCTGCGCATCGGCAAGGAGGAGCCTGGTCAAGCGTCCGGCGGGGCCCTTGGATGTGCCCAGCCAGGCGGCACCCAAAGTCCCGGCACCGGCCAGACCAGCTAAAGCGCGGTTTAAAAACCTGCGGCGTGGCACTTGCATCGCCCCACTGTGGAACAGCCATCAGCACTGTCAAGGTTCCGCGCGGCTCACAAATGTGATTTACCCCGGCCGGCTGCGGTCCTAAGTTGAGCCCCATGGACCGGTTTAATCCCGAAGTGAAACAGGATCCCCTTGAGGACATTGCCATGCTGTCGATGGAGTTTGGGCGATGGTTGATGGAGTGCGGGGCCAGCGGCGCGGTGGTGGATGAATTTGTGGCCCGCGTGGCGGCAGGCCTGGGTGCCGATCGGGCCGATTTGCGGGTCGGTTACGCATCGCTGGCCATCACCGTCGGCCGCGGCGCAGAGGTCGCGACCCGGATGTGCAAGGTCGGTTCGCCGGGGGTTAATCAACGGTTGGACCAGGCCGTGCGAACGCTTGCCCAGCAGGTGGAGCAGGGCGGTTTGGGTTGCGCTGCGGTTCGCAGTCTTTTGGATCGTGTGGTTCAGGAGACCCCGCGGTATCCCGGATGGCTGGTTGATCTGGCAGTGGGCGTTGCCTGTGCTTCTTTCGGGCGCTTGTTGGGGGTTGACTGGCGTGCCGTGGGACCGGTCTTCGCCGCCGCCGCGTTGGGGCAGTTTTTCCGTCGCAGTTTGGCCCGGCGTCAGGCCAATCCTTTTATCTCCGCCACTCTGGTGGCCTTTGTCGGGGCGGTGGGCGGCGGATTGGGTGCGCGTCAGCTGGGCAGTCACACCGTGGCTGCCGCCATGACCGCCGCCGTGCTGCTTCTGGTGCCTGGGGTGCCGGCGCTTAATGCCCAAAGCGATATTCTGGATGGCCGCCCCACGCTGGGCAGCGCCCGCATCGTTTGGGTGGCGGTGATGCTGGTGTTTGTTACGGCGGGAATCTGGTTGGGGCAGCTGCTGCTGGGGGAGGGAAGATGAGCATGGATTATGCGCTCGTTTTGCATCAGACGGTTTTTGGCGGCCTAGCCGCGCTGGGTTTCGGTGTTCTGTTCAATCTGGGTCCCCGCTCTCTGGTTTGGTGCGCCTTGTGCGGTGCGACGGCTCTGGCAGTGCGCAGCGCGGGCTTGGAACGGGGGTGGAGTCTGGAAGCTTCGTCTTTTTCCGCGGCGTTGATTGTCGGCGTGGTCGTGCAGTTGCTGCGGAGGCGAATCGGGGTGTCCCGCAACACCCTTGGCGTGGCGGGATGTATTCCGATGGTCCCGGGTGGATTTGCCGCCAAGGCCATTCTCGGTCTGTTCGCCCTGACTTCCCCCACATTGGAAAATCCCGACTCAACCCTCATCCAGTCCCTTGTTTTTTCCCTCCGGGTCGTCTTCACAATCGGCGCCATCGCCACAGGCTTGGCCATGCCAACGCTGCTCCTGCGCCTGCGAAAGTAGAGGCAGGAGCGCCGGGATTCTGCCGGATTGCGGCCCCGGATCGGTGGTTGAGCCCGAATAATATCGAACGGGATTGGGTGAGGTGCGCCGGCCTTTGAGGCGGTCTGATGCATTCACTTCGCTGCGGGGGTGCCGGATTTTCCAGCCCGGCCCGAGAGCAAGAGAGGGGCCCGCGAAACACGCCGTTTCTGGCGGGAAATGTTGCCTTTGCCTTGAGGATTCTTCGCGCTGGATCCTTAATACAGCGGTTGGGAAAAGCAGTGGGACAGGCCAAAAGATTAATCCGGAAAGCCAAAGCAGGATTGCCGGAGTTCTCAATGAACCAATCGAATTTGTTTGGTTAGCCTGCCAGGAGAGTTCCTTTTTTTATCTCCCACTTTTGAAGATCGCGGCTCAGTTCGCGCGGCCAGTTTTCCTCGGTGCAGGTCATGAAGACCTGGCCGCTGCTCTGGTGTGCCCGTTCCAGCATGGGGAGAAGCCCGCTGCGCCGTTTGACGTCCAGCTCGCCCATGACATCGTCGATCAACAGTACCGGGGCGCTGCCGTGCAGGCCGGTGAGGTATTCGGTTTGGGCCATTTTCAGGGACAGCGCCAGGGTGCGCTTTTGGCCTTCGCTGCCGAATTGGGCGGCTGACTGGTCGTTGAGCAGAAGTTGCACCTCATCGCGGTGCGGTCCGATCAAGGTGGAGCGGCAGGAGCGTTCCCGTGCCCGGGACTGGGCCAGTTCCACTGCGAAATCCCTTTTCACGCTGGGCTGATATTCAATGCGCAATTCCTCTGCGTCGTTCGAGATGCGGCGGTAGGCCAGCCGTGCCAGGGGCGAAATGCGCGGCACCAGTTCAGCCCGCATCCGGGTCACCTCGACGCCTAACCGGATGAGTTCGGCGCTGAAGCTTTCCAGCGCGGCGGCGTCCGGAGTGTGCTGTTTGAGCAGGGCGTTGCGGGAACGCAGAGCGTGGGCATAGCGCTGAAGCAGTGGGAGATAGGTGGGGTGTGTTTGGGTGAGTAGCAGGTCTAGGAACCGGCGGCGTCCGCGCGCGGCGCCTTTGACCAGTTGCAAATCCTCCGTGCAAAACACCACCGCGCGCAGCACGCCCAGATAGTCGGCCAGTTTTTTCACAGGCTGTGCGTCGAGCGAGAGTTTTCTTTGGCTGGCCGACCAGAACAGCTTGATCTCGCGGGCGCCCTGGCCGACGATTTTTCCTCCGGCAAAATAGCCGCGCTGCCCGTGGCGGATCATTTGGGCGCCGCCCACTCCGCGAAATGAGCGCAATGTGGCCAGCAGATAGATCGCCTCCAGAATGTTGGTCTTACCCTGGGCGTTGTCTCCGAGCAGCAAATGGAAGCCGGGCGCGAGATCCGCGTCCAGCCGGGCGTAGTTGCGAAAATCGCGGAGCCGCAAATGAGCCAGATGCACGGTGGGAAAATGGCTTGGAACCCGCCCGGCAGCGAGGATTTTCCTGCGTGTGTTTCACCGGGTTTGTTGCAATCATCCTCCCGGCATGAAAACAAATGAAGCCCCTCTGCCCAGGCGGAGCCATCGATGGCCTTGGTTCGCCCTCGCGGCCGTGGTGCTGGGGGTTGTGCTGGCAGTTCTTTGGGTCGGCGTTGCCGCCCGGCGTCTGCGGGATATGAGAGAGCCCCGGTCCTCTCCGGGCGATCCCAGGCCCGCTGCCCCTGCCCGGAACGGTTAGGCGCGGCTTGCTTTGGCGGACCGCTGGATTAGGCTGGACCCAATGCAGTCCGTCCCGCAAACCGATTTCTGGCCGCTCATCAGCATCATCATGCCCACGCTGAACCCCGGGGTGTTGCTGGAAAACGCCCTCGACTCCATCGCCCGCCAGACCTATCCCCGCCATCGTTATGAGATCATCTTGGCCGACGCGCAGTCCAGTGACGGGACGCGCGAGCTGGCCGGAAAACGGGGGGCGATCGTTCTGGATGATCGCGGCAAAAACATGGAGGAAGGCAAGCGTCTGGCGCTGCGCCATGCCACAGGCGATTACATCGTTTTCATGGATGCGGACAATGAGTTGACGCATCCCGATTACCTTGAGCTGGCGGTCAAGGCCCTTGCCGCCCAGCCCCAGGCTCTGGGGGTAGAGAGCTATTATCTTCCATCGCCGCGGATGAGTTCCTTTTGCGCCTATCTCACCCATTGCCTGCACATCAGCGATCCTATGGCCTGGTTGATCAGTGCCAATCCCCGGCTGGTGGCGCGGGAGGGGGAGGTGGAGCGCTGGGTTTTACCGTCGGGGACTTTTTCCTATCCGCTCGGGGCCAATGGATTTGTATTCCGCCGGTCGGATCTGGAATCGGTGAAGGCTGACGAGAAATTCCAAGACACTCATGTGGCCCTGTTCCTGATGCGCCGTGGCCAGCGCGAGTGGCTCCGGATCCGGGGGCGCGGAGTGCATCACTATTACATCCAGAATTTGTGGCGGTTTGTGCAGAAACGGCGGCGTGCCACGGTCCACTTTCTCCGGGTGCAGGCGGAGATGCCGGTGAACTGGATGCGGGAAAAGCCGCCGGTGCCGCTGTGGCTGGCGGCGTTCTATTGCGTGAGTTTTTTCGGGCCGCTCTGGCATACGCTGCGATGCGGTTGGCGGGATCGCGACTGGCGCTGGTGTTGGCACGTGCCGGCCTGCTTGGCGAGTGTGACCGGTAATGCCTGGGGCGTCTGGACTTATCGCCGGCGCGGGAAGGACCGCTTGATTATCGCGCAATTGCGGGTGAAGCAGACGCTCAAGCCTTGAGGTTTTCGGACATGCGGTGGCAAGTCCGGTTGAAAGGAAGGATTCGTTTTAGCGGCTTTGGATTATCCCTGCGCAACCTGTTGCCAATCCCCCACGCAGTGGTGCGCCGCGCTTGCAGCCAGCCTCCGGCATTTGCGGCGGCTTGGACAGGCGCAGTTTGAATTCCCGATTCCTAAAATCTCCGCTCTTGACGGGGGCTGTAGGGATGAGAGGGGGCCGCTGGTGGGCAATTTTGGCGCGGACGCGGGGCTATTTGTTCGACCCGTTCAGCCGGCTGAGCAGCCGCAGGAGTTCCGCATACAACCAGACCAGAGTGATCAAGAGGCCCATTGCGCAATACCACTCCATGAACTTAGGTTTTCCGGCACGCACTCCATCCTCCACCATGCGGAAGTCCACCAGCAGATTTGCCGCCGCAATGCCGGTAGTGACGAGGCTGATGCCGATCCCGATCGGGCCGCTTTGATGAATGAAGGGGAGGTGGACGCCGAAGATGTTGAGGAGCATGGTCGCAAAATAGACAAGTCCGACCGCAGCGGTTGCGGCGAAGATGCCCGTTCGCAGTCCGTCGCTGACCCGAATGATGCGGGTGGTGTAAAGGGCAAGCAGGGCAAAAAGAACCGCGGAGGTGAGGAGCACCGCATTAAGGGCGATCCCCGGGTATCTCAGGTTGTAGTAAAGGGAAATGCTGCCCATGGCCAAGCCTTCCAGCAGGGCGTAGACGGGGGCCAGCACAGGGGTCCATTCCGCCTTGAAACACCCCACCAACCCGATAACCAAAGCCAGAATAAGCGAGCCGATAATCGTGCCGGGCCCAAGATGCTGGCTCCAAGCATAGGCCCCGCTGGCCAGGCAGATCACCAGCAGCGTGCCGGTGCGATTGATCGTGCCGTTGAGCGTCATCGCGCTGTCGTCAACATGAACCTCGTCGAGGCCCCGGGTCAAAAAAGGATTGCTCATGGTTAGATGTAAAAATTCCTTTCCATGGTTAGCAAACAGGGCCGGTGTTGTAAATCCAAACTTGCGCCCCCAAACCTGGGCTGTTTTTGGCGCCCCCGCAAAGGGTGAAGCGCCGGAGATGTGTTGCGCCCGGTAAGGGTCGGCCCGAATTAGCCGATGATGGGATAGTTAAGCGTGATGCCGGAGGGTGCCGTGAATATATCCTCCAGATTGATCCTCAGTCCTCAAAGTCGGGCAAGGCCCGGGTCGGTGCTCACTTCCCCTTTGATTGGCGGGTGTTGTGTCTGCCTTTAGGAAACGTTCATTTGGATAGTGCGGATGTGCGGTCCGAAAGCCATATCATATCCTCGTTGTTTGCCGAGCTGACGTTGAGGGTTAAGATGTTGTCTCTGTAGAAAACCGGAGGTCGGGTGCGCGGGTCGCGCCATTTGCGGATTTCGGCGTGTCCGTCTGAAAAGGAGATTCCACCCGCCCCGCCGTGCGAGCTGGCCGGAAAATCAATGATCCGGGCGCTGGCGGGATTCTCGACCATCATGTTTGCAAAGCCGCCGGCGTTCAGACCGTCGGGATGCTCATCCAGAAAAACAAAACGCATGGCCGGGCTGTCAATGGAGGATTTCTTGGGATAGACCCGGTATTTCTTCGACGAGACGTTGACTCCGGGGCCGGCCGGATCGAGCCAGTCGCCGGGGCCCGCCCACTGCTGGCCCATGCTCAGGCTGCGGACCCGTTCGATTTGCTTGCCGGCCACGACCACCGCGCTGCGGTCGGCCGGGCACTTGTAAACTCCGATTCCGGTGAGGTAATTCGCGAACTTTGCCCGGCTGGGATCCGTCAAGGTTCGCGGGTCCGTGTTGTCCGGATTGGCGCCGTTAAAGTCCTCCCAACCATTGACCCATGCGGTGGCTTCGACCGGGGCCGTGTAACCCGACGAGGTCAGGTTGTCGTTGTTGTCATCCGGATAGAGGAGGAAGACCAACTGCAACTGCTTGAGGTTGCTCATGCATTGAATCCCTTGGGCCTTTGTTTTGGCCCTTGTCAAGGCTGGCAGAAGCATGCCTGCGAGAATGGCGATGATCGCGATTACCACGAGCAACTCAATCAAAGTGAAGCCGGTTTTGCCGGCATGACGGAGGGTTTGTTGCGACATAATGCTCAAGACGGTGGCGGCGCTTTCATCGAGATGGATTCGTTTCCACATTGGGTTGCTGTGGGTGGAGAATCAAGTGGAATAATTCAAAATGGCGGCGGGAGGCGGTAACGGGTTGGATCGGGCCGGGCTTCGATGGCTAGCTGCATTGCGGTTTTGTCACGTCAAAGCATGGCGGCTCTCAGTCAGGCACGATTCGGAACCAGCGGGTGGATTGAGCGTCCTGCCCATCAAGCCGGCCCCAGATAGGAACGAGTTTTTTTCCGGCTGGAGGGGAAATACGGCTCATTCCCGCTTCTGCGGAATGCACCATCAGAACCGTGCCGTCGGTCTGAATGACGTCGTCGCCTTGAGTCCAGACATGCGCGCCGGCTTCCTTGTAGATGGCCTTGAGCACCTCACTGCCCAGAGCCACATCCCCGAAGAAAACGGACTGATGGCCGCCCGCTTTTTTTCGCGCCGCGGAAATTGTTTTGTCCGACAGATAGCGTCCCAGCGGTTCCGCATCCTTATCCGCCACGGCAAGTCGTGGTGAGGCGTGGTGTTCCGTGCCCCACTGCAGGCCCTGCAGCGACCCCTGGCCGATGCTGTGCAGCGGGCCATCGTTGACGACGAGTTTAATCCCGGTCAGTTCGGTTGCCTGCAGCGCGCTCGGCCCGTCCGGGCCCAGATAGCCCGGGGCGTATTGCCAGACTGCGGTTGCCCGTTCCTGATCCAGCCGCTTACGGATGGCTTTTATTTCGGGGGCGGTCAGACAAAAGGCGTTCGCGAATAAATAAGCTTTGCAGGGCGGGACGATGCCTCCGATGAAGTCGCTGAGGAAGTAATATCCGGTTTGCACGCCGGTCTTGCCGCTGGCATTGCGCAAAGCGCCCAAGGCATTGGCCGGAAGATCCCAATCGCTCCTGACATGGTAGAGCGCCCGCGGATCGATAATCACCGCCACCTCCGGTCGATATGGGGTGGGATGAGCATAAATTTCCCGGTAGAGCGTTGCGCCTTTTTCATCCAGCATCTGCCAGAGGCGGACGTCATTGAAAGCGCCGGCGGCACTCAGGTCCATCCACCAGGTTCCGGCGCGGTGCATCAGGAGACTTCCCAGATTGCGCTGGAGAAGACTGCTCGTTTCGCTGAAATCCTTGGCTGGGGTGTTTATTGCGGCAATTTGCCCGCTGGAATCGGTGATGTATTTGCGATCCATGACGCCGGTTCGCATATCGTCCTCGTTGATCCACAATTTGCCGTGGGCGGTGATCGAATCCACTGCGCTCATGAAGCCTCCCGCACCGCCGGCAGCCCGATCCCCATAGGTGATCGGCGAGACCAGCAGATCGATGTCCGGACAGCGCAACAGACGCTCGATGTCGAGATGACCGTTGATGCTGCCGGGGAGGTCGAAGGTATAGCCAAAGAAAAACTGGGTGAGCTTGCGCCTGTTGGTTTCCTCCTTTATCAACTTTGCGATATCCATCACCCGCCGGGTGGTGGCTTCGCTGCTGTAGCGGGAAAAATCCACCCAGTCTTGTCCGGTCCGGGCATCGTAAAACGCGTGGATTTTCGGGGTGCCACGAATGGGGAAACGGCCCGCTTCCGCCCGGGGAACTTCCGCAGATTCGAAGGTCGCCCCAGGTTTGTTCCAGGCATCGGATAAGGCCCTCTGTGTCGGGTATTGTCCTCTGAGCCAGGTGCGGAAGGCGCGCTGGTTTGCCGGGCTGTAGTCGGGGCCGCTCTCCCGATAGCCAGGTTCGAACCATTCGCTGGAGTTGCAGGCATGATAAGCCAGGATTCTCGGGCCATAGGGGGTGGACTCATAGCGGCCAATCATCCGCCTGAGGCTCCGCTGAAAGTGCTTCCAGACATATGCCGAAGCCATTGACGGCGGGCCTTTGGTTCCGTCGCCATAGAGGATCAACTCGTCCGGCGGAATGTAAGCGCCGCCCTTCCAGCCTTCTGGAGGTGTGTCGTAAAATCGGAGGATGAAGGTGGCCTTGGGATCCACTTTAATAAACCGGTCCAGCAGCCCGTCGGCGCAGCTGAAACCCCTGCCGGCGGTTTCCTGCTCCTCAATCCAAGGCCAACCCACAAAGTCCAGCGAGTAGAGGTGGACATGGTTTTCCGACGCCGCCTTGAGCTGCGGCTCCAAATAATGTCGCGTCTGTTCCGTGGAGCGACTGGTGTTGAAAAAGAAAATAAAGGGCAGCACCGGCTGGCCGTTGATCGTCAATTTTGGAACGCCATGATCCGGCACAATGGCGGCGTGATGAATCTGCCCCAACACCGCGTTATCTTGCGCCGCTGCCCCGAAGGGGAAAACCGCAGCAAGCAGCCGGCAAAAGAGCACGGCGATCCGCGCAGCCCGGCACAGTGCCCGTCTCGAATTTGAAGGGGTTGGGGTTTGTAAGAGGCGGCGCTTCGGTTGAGCGGGGGATGATTTGAGACTTGATTGAATAAGCTGATTTTGAGGGGATGCAGGTGAACTACAAGCGCCATTTTCAGTCTGGTCACGCTCAGGCTGGACCGGGGCCGGCTGAGCGAGTTGCCGTGCCAGGCGGGCGTCGGTAAAGGGGATGCATGGGGGCTGCGTGTTGTTTTCAAGCGGTGTGGCCGGAACCGTTTGTGCGCCGCCGCCGCGGTGGATGGCGGGGCTTTTCTGAGAGGCGGGTCGCATTCGTTTGAGGGCTGGATTGCGGTTGCGAATTTGTGTCTATAAATTTGCTTGCGCATATCCGATTTGCCCCTAAGGTCCTTTCCACAGGGTTATGGTGGCACAACTTAAAAAACGCAAAACTTCTCCGCCCCGGCGTCGCACCAAGCCGTTGGCAACTCCAACTCCCGCGCTTCTGCCCCCGGCAGAGCCGTTGATCGTCGTCCCTGAGGTTCCTCTTCGGGATCAGGATCGGGGCGGCTACGATGGCGACACCGCCATCAAGCTTTATCTCCGCGAAATCGGCCAGGTCAAACTCCTCACTCCGCAAGAGGAGATCGAACTGGCTGCGCGGATCAAGCGCGGGGACAAGAAAGCCCGCGAGCACATGATCAAGGCCAACCTGCGTCTAGTGGTCAAGATCGCCCGGGATTATGAGGGCATCGGCCTGCCGCTGCTGGATTTGATCAGCGAGGGCAACATCGGCCTGATGAAAGCCGTGGAACGGTTTGATCCAAAGAAAGGGGGCAAACTGTCCACCTACGGATCCTGGTGGATCAAGCAGTCCATCAAGCGTGCGCTGGCCAACCAGTCCAAGACCATTCGTTTGCCGGTGCACCTGGTGGACAAGATTTCCAAAATGCGGCGCCGGGCGATGAAGCTGCAGGAGGAGCTGGGCCGCGAACCGACGGATGAGGAGCTGGGGGAGGATCTGGGTCTGACCGCTCGCCGCGTGGCGCAGATGCGCATGGCCGCCGTGCGCCCCGCCTCGCTTGATGCGCCGATCGGAGACGAGGATTCGAATAATTTTGCCGAGGTGGTGCAGGATGAGAACGCCGACACGCCCTACGAGCAGCTCGAGGAAAGCACCGTTACGGCCATGTTGCAGGAGATGGTCAAGGCTTTGGATGATCGCGAGGCCACGATTCTGCGCTATCGTTTCGGACTGGACGGCGGCAATGAGAAAACGCTGGAAGAAGTGGGCGGGAAATTCCATGTTACCCGGGAGCGTGTCCGGCAGATTCAAAACATCGCCCTGCGCAAGCTCCGCAAAATGATCGAAAAACTCGAAGCCATCCACACTTGATTCATCTCATGACCCAGCCGCACCCGACCGTCGCCGACATTCAGCGGTCCATCCGCAACATTCCGGATTTTCCCAAGCCGGGGATTCAATTCAAAGACATCACGCCTGTTTTGGCTGATGCGCGGCTGTTCGCCGCCACCATTGACCTGCTCTGCGAGGGGTTCGAACCGGGGTCGGTGGACGCGGTGGTGGGGATAGATGCGCGCGGTTTTATTTTCGCCGCCGCCGCCGCCTTGAAGCTTCAGGCCGGTTTCGTGCCGGTGCGAAAGAAGGGGAAACTGCCCTCGAAAACGCTGGAGGAGGATTACGCCTTGGAATACGGGCACGCCACGGTCGCTATCCATCAGGACGCTCTGCGCCCCGGCAGTCGTGTGCTGCTGATTGATGATTTGCTGGCCACGGGCGGCACCGCCGCCGCCGCCACTTCGCTGGTGCGCAAGCTCGGCGCCGAAATCCTCCAGTTCTCCTTTCTCATCGAGCTGCGGTTTCTCAACGGCCGGGACAAGCTCAAAGACCTGCCCCTCCGCTCGCTGGTGGTCTATTGATGATCACGGGTTGCGCAAAGAGGGTTTTCATTTGAGCAAGACCCGCTAGACTGGCCGCGTGCATTGGTTTCATGCCATCGATCTCTCCCTGTTCCGCTTCGTCAACCGGACGTTGAGTTGTCCCGTCTTGGACGCCCTTATGCCCGTGATCAGCGGGCAGGGCTCGAAGGGGTGGTTTCTGCTTGCGGCGGTTCTGGCCGGCATCGGCTTGGTTTGGCGCGGGGATGTCCGGGTCCGGGTTTGCGTGGGAATGCTCGCGCTGATCCTTTGGCCCGGCGACTCACTGGTCTGCAACACGCTCAAGCACGCTGTTGGCCGACCGCGGCCGCCCGGGGTGGAGGAGGGCGTTCGGTTGCCGGGTCTGCAGGAACGCCGCTTCGTGTCCGGCGGCCTGGCTCCGGACCGGGGGGCTGTTATCATCGGGCCGGGCGGGGTGCGGCCCAGCTACTCGAGCTTTCCCTCGTCGCACTCCGCCAACTGGTTCGCTGGCGCGACGATCCTGTTGATTTACTACCGGCGCAGTTGGGTGTTCATGTTTCCGCTGGCCTCATTGGTTGCGGTGTCACGCCTTTATCTGGGAGTTCATTATCCGAGTGATGTGCTGGCCGGGGCGCTGCTTGGGGCGGCTTATGCCGCCGCTGGAGTCTGGCTGGCCGACGCCCTCTGGGGATTGATCGGCCGCAAGTGGTTTCCGCTCTGGTGGGGCCGGTTTCCCTCGTTAATCAATCCCCGCCTCTCCACCCAACCCGCACCGATGCAATCGGGCGCATCCCATCCGGACGGGCATTGGTTGCATTTGGGCTATGGGCTCATCGGGATTCTGCTGCTGGCCCGGCTGGGTTATCTGCGCAGCGGGTTGATCGGGTTGAGCGGTGATGAGGCCTATCAATGGCTCTGGTCCAAGCATTTGGCGCTTTCCTATTTCAGCAAGCCGCCGCTTATTGCCTACACGCAATGGCTCGGAACGGGGGTTTTCGGCGACACCGTTTTCGGGGTGCGTTTTTTTGCCCCTGTGATTGCCGCGGTTTTGGCCTGGTTGATCCTGCGTTTTTTCACGAGGGAGGTCGGTGCCCGCACTGGTTTTTGTCTTCTGCTCCTTCTTGCAGTCACGCCTCTTCTTGATGTCGGGTCGACTTTGCTGACGGTGGATCCCCTTTCGGTGCTGTTTTGGACTGCGGCAATGCTGGCGGGTTGGCGGGCGGTGCAACCTGAGGGGGGAACATCTCAATGGGTCTGGACAGGTTTGTGGATGGGGTTGGGTTTTCTGAGCAAATACACAGAGCTTTTCCAGATTCTCTGCTGGATCGTTTTCTTCGGGCTGTGGAAACCGGCGCGGTCCCATCTGCGCAAACCGGGGCCCTATGTTGCCCTGCTGATCAATCTTCTTTGCGCCGCACCGGTGCTTCTTTGGAATGCCCGACACCACTGGATCACGGTGGAGCATGTGGGTGCCAATGCCGCTGTGGGCCAGCCTTGGCGGTTTACGCTGAATTACCTGTTTGATTTCCTCGCCAGCGAGGCACTGCTGCTGAACCCTTTTCTCTTCCTGGCCCTGGTATGGGCCGTGGCCGGTTTCTGGCGCTCGCGGTGCCGGGATGTGCGGCAGATCTTTTTTTTCAGTATGGGCGCGCCTCTCTTTCTGTCCTACCTGCTCTTCACCCTTCATTCGCGGGTGCTGCCCAATTGGATCGCACCGTCGGTGCTCCCTTTGTTCTGCTTTGCGGCCTTCTATTGGAGCGATCGATGGAAAGCGGGACTGCCGCCCATCGCCAAGTCCGGGTTTGCCGCAGCGCTGGCCACCGGCTCGATCTTTGTCTTGCTGGCTCATGAATCCGAACTGGTGGGTAGAATCACCGGACGCAACCTGCCGCCCAGGGTCGATCCACTGGTTCGAGTGCGGGGCTATGACGGGATGGCGGCGCTGGTCGAGCAGGCCAGGCAAAAACTCCTCGGCGAGGGCAAGCCGGTTTTCATCGTGGCGGGGCATTATCTGCAAGTGGGGCAAACATCCTTTTATCTCCCTGAAGCGCGAACCAATGCCGCCGTCAATCCTCTGGTCTACCACTTGACCTCGGATCATCCGGTCAACCAGTTTTTTTTCTGGCCTGGTTATGCCGGAGCCCGCACCGGCCAGAATGCTGTTTTTTTCCAGGAGTTGAGCCTGCCCCCGTTGGCGGCCGACTGGCCCGCGCGCTGGATTGCGGGCCGAACCAATCTCGAGGTTTTCCCTTACCCGGAACTCCAGCCACCCCCCGCCCGGCTACTGCAGGAATTCGACTCCGTCACCGACTTGGGCATCCGCAACGTGCTCTATCATGACCGGGTTTTTCATGTTATCCAGCTTTTCGAATGCCGCAACTTAAGATGACCGAGGCGACGCACACCGCGGTTTTTCCCGTGAGGGATTACGATCTTGCCGCCACTCTTGGGTCCGGTCAGGCCTTCCGCTGGGAAGGCCGTGAGGACGGCTGGCATGGGGTGGTGGGGTCGCGTCCCGTGCGGCTGCTTGCTGAAGGGGGCTGCCTGAAGGCATTCAGCCATACCCCTCAGATTGAGTGGGGTTGGCTCACGGAGTATCTCCAGACCGGTTTGAACTTGGGCGCTGTGCTGGCGACTTTTCCAGCGGACGGGCCGCTGGGCAGAGCGGTGGCCGCTTGTCGCGGATTGCGCCTGTTGCGCCAGGAACCTTGGGAATGCCTGGCGTCCTTCATCCTGTCTTCCACCAAGCAGATTGTCCAAATCCGTCAGATCGTGGCGCTGTTGTGCGAGCGCTTCGGTGATTCCTTGGCGGTGGCCCGAGGGTCGTCGCCGGTGTATTCCTTTCCCTCGGCCGCGAGGCTGGCCGGGGTGAGCGAGGCGGACTTGCGCGCCTGCAAGATGGGTTTTCGCGCCCCCTATCTTCGTGAGACGGCCGCCGCAGTGGCCAGCGGACAGGTTGATTTGCAGGCGCTTTCCGGACGATCCCTCGAAGGGGCCCGCGCCGAACTGGTCCGGTTGCCCGGCGTGGGGCCGAAGATCGCCGATTGCGTGCTGCTTTTTGCCTATGGATTTCCCGCGGCTTTTCCGGTGGATGTCTGGATATTAAAAGCACTCCAAGAACTTTATTTCCCCAAACGCCGGATGTCCGCCGCCCGCTTGAGGCGCTTTTCCGAAACCCATTTCGGTCCCAACGCCGGCTATGCCCAGCAATATCTTTTCCACTATATGCGCACCCAAATCCGATGAAGACCGTCGAAGTCCTGTTCACCCCCGCTGAATTCGGGGCACTGTGCGGCCGCGATCTGAGCGGAACCGTGTGTGTGGTTTTTGATGTGTTTCGCGCCACAACCAGCATGGTGACGGCCCTGGCCAACGGTGCTGCGGCGGTGATCCCGGCCTTGGACATCGCAGAGGCGCTTGAGCTGCGGCGCCGCTACCCGGAGGCGTTGCTTGCCGGCGAGCGCAATGGCCTGCGCATTTCCGCCGCTCAGGCTTGCGGGGTGGAGTTTGATTTGGGCAACTCGCCGCGGGAATTCACTCCGGAGAGGGTCGCCAATCGGATCATCGTGACCACGACGACAAACGGAACGCGCGCCATCAGGGCTTGTCTCGGTGCGGGAAGTGTCTTGGTCGGATCTTTTCTTAACCTCGCCGCCACAGCGCAGGCCGTGCGCCGGACGTCGTGCGACACATTGTTGGTCGTGTGCAGCGGGACGCTGGAGCAGGCCGCCTATGAGGACACATTGGGGGCAGGCGCGTTATGCGATTTGCTTTGGGACGGGTTCGATCCCGCAGGTGTTGCGGATTCGGCGTTGATGGCCCGGCAGATTTTTCAGCGGGCACCGGCCGATCCGCTCTCCGCCGCCAATCTCTCCCGCAATGGCCGGCGACTGCTGCGCATGCCTGAATTGAAGGACGACGTTGTGTTTAGCCTTGAGCGCGACCGGGTTCCCTTCGCCGCCACCCTTGATCAGCAGGGCCGGGTGATACGCCTATGAATACCTCTTTTCAACCTGCGGATCCGTCCCGCTTTGAAACCGCCTTGAGCCGCTTGGATGAGGAAAACGCCCGCGATCCCAACCGTGAACTTTGCGGGGCATCTTCCTATCCGAGGGAATTGATCTACGCCCAATGGCTCACGGACTGGGTGCTCAAGCTTTGCCCACAGGCCTCGGAAGCCCTGCGGCTGGCCGCCCGCAGCCAGCATCTGTGCCGCTGGGAAATCCCCAGAGACTCCTACCCGATGACCCGGCCGGGCTATCTGCAATGGCGTGCCGAGTTGAAGCGGTTCCATGCCCGCAAATCCGGCGAGGTCCTCAGGGCCGCCGGCTATGGCGGGGAGATTATCGAACGGGTGCAGGCGCTGAATTTGAAACGGGATTTTCCTCAGGACCCGGAAACCTGCATTTTGGAGGATGCCCTCTGCCTCGTTTTTCTGGAGCGACAGTTCGGAGCCTTGGCCGCCAAGACAAGCGCTGAGAAAATGGTGAATGCCTTGCAAAAGGCCTGGAAGAAGATGTCTCCGGCCGGCCGGGCGGAGGCGCTGAAACTCCCGTATACTCCTGCGCAGTTGGCCCTGCTAAAACAGGCCCTGCCGGAACCTTGAGGGGATTCCACCCCGGCTTGGGACACTGGTCAAAAAGAAATCCTCACCGCATTGAGCTAACCTGGCTCGCATGTTGCCCAGATTATTGCATCCTGTAGCGACGCTCTAGGGATCGAACCCGAGGGAGTTGTCTTCGAAGGAAATACGCACATCCATCCGCAGCCAGGTTTCTTTCGCGCCTGAGCATTTCGGCGCGTTGGTGAAGGACTCTTTCAGCGCCCTGTCATGTCTCGTTTTCCTGAATTTGGCTTGATGAGGGCACGGCGTGGAAGTTGCGAATGGAGTATGAAGGCGCAATTTATCATTCGATGAATCGGGGGGCCGGCGCGTGTTTCCGCCCCGTGGCCGCCGACGTGAGGAGGGGCTTTTGGGGTCGCCAAGCGCGAAGAGCAAAGGGCATCAGACGTGTTGGTTTTCACGCGCCGGAGGCTCGGCGTCATCGGCGCGGCATGCCTATAGAAAGGCGTCCTAACATAAATTCCTAGCCCCGTAGGGGCGGCACGAGAGGCGTATCTGGGAATATCCCCTCACCCGGCCTGCGGCCACCCTCTCCCCGCCCGGCGGGGAGAGGCACGGGGTGATGGGCCGGTTGGCTATAGACAGGACGCTTCGCTGGAGCTTCGAAGACAAGGCCAAAGCTTGAAATCTAAAAGCGCAAAGAACATGGCTCAGACACGGGCCACTCTCTTGCCCTAATACCCTGTTGCTGACGAAGTAAGGAGGCGCTTGGAGCGCCGATGAGAAAAGGCATCTTAAAGAATATTTTGGGATTTTCTTGAGGTGAATGTGGGTCGTTCCGGCCAAGAATCAATAAAAGCCACTTTTTATTGGGCTAAAAGCAAATCTGCGCCGTG
>Ga0209829_10000276_pt1 | contig 47922 bp, 41 predicted proteins | sample C_140205_EF_Meta_FD_187311 | JGI IMG/M metagenome (GOLD analysis project Ga0209829, IMG submission 187311) | Freshwater microbial communities from Lake Croche, Canada to study carbon cycling - C_140205_EF_MetaG (SPAdes) (version 2) | ecosystem: Environmental > Aquatic > Freshwater > Lake...
TTGTTTTGCAGTCAGCTCACCGCTGCCCACCAAAAACCAAAAAAAGCCCCCAACGCCCAACAAACCCAAGCCAACCACCAGCATGCCGGTGACAGCGCCTCCTTTGAAGGCAACATCTAGGGCTGGGCCAATGCCCCCTGTGGCGGCCTGCGCTGTCCTCACGTTGGCTTTGACAGACACGTTCATGCCAATGAAGCCACATGCGCCAGACAGCACTGCGCCCACCACAAAGCCCAGCGCAGTGGTGGTGCTTAAAAACAGCCCAATCAAGATCGCTAGGGTGACACCAACCATGGCAATGGTTCTGTATTGGCGAGCCAGATAAGCGGCTGCACCTTGTTCGATGGCTGCTGCAATTTCTTGCATCCGAGCGTTGCCCGGGTCCATGGCCAAAATTGATGAACGGGCCCAAAAGCCGTAAATAACGGCAACGATCCCACAAGCTAGCGCGAAAAGCAGCGCTGAATTGGCTGACATAAGTTCTCCTTTGTTTTTTTCATATTTTTTTGTTGAATCCCTTGCTCAATGAAAGCGCGGGTCAAACAAAGACAATTGAATCAAGCGGTCGTTTGAGCGACGGGTTTAAAATGATCGAACAATCAAACAAAAGCCAGATCCAATGGCAAATGTAAGTGATATATAGAAGCTCACTCAGTGAGATTTGCCCTAAGAAAGGCCTAAAATAGGGTTAATCCTAAGTTTAATTTCAATCGAGAAAAGAAGAAACATGTCTTTAGATAACGTCACCCCAGGCAAAGAGGCCCCCAACTTCTTTAATGTCATCATTGAGATCCCCATGAATGCGGATCCTGTGAAGTATGAAGTGGACAAGGAAACGGGAGCCATTTTTGTAGATCGCTTCATGAGCACCTCGATGCACTATCCGACCAATTACGGTTATGTACCCCAGACCATCAGCGGGGATGGTGACCCTGTCGATGTGTTGGTGATCACGCCGGTGCCATTGATCCCAGGTGTGGTTGTCACATGTCGGCCCATTGGTATTTTGAAGATGGAAGACGAGGCTGGCCTAGATGGAAAGGTCTTGGCGGTGCCTACAGACAAAATTTTATCCATCTACACACAATGGCAAAAGCCAGAGGATTTGAATCCCTTGCGGCTTAAAACCATCGCTCACTTTTTTGAGCATTACAAAGATTTGGAAATAGGAAAATGGGTCAAGATCATTGGCTGGGACGGGCCCGATGCGGCTCGTGCAGAGGTGCTTGAAGGAATGAACAATTACAAAAAAGCGAAGTAAGGACGCCTTGCTTGGCGTTGAAGTTCAGCTCTGAATTGAAGTTTTGTATGGGTGCACTTGGCAAATCAGTCAGAGGCATAAGTTTTTTTAGAATTGAACTTGAACCATGATAGAGTATCTCGTGTTGAACAAACCTAAAACCCAAGGTCAATGGATCACCACTTTTTTTTGAAGGGGAAAAAATGCGAGCAGTCAAGAAGTTAAAAAACATCATCAAAGATGATCCTTCGGCCATGCAGTCCAAAATTTATACCCAATTGATTTTGATGTTGGAGTCCGACGAGTCCAATCCCCTGCAAGACTTGTACAAACTCGATCAGCAAGAGTTTGATCTTGCCCTCTCCTTGCTCAAGGAATGGAGAATTGATCGCTTTTATGTTGGTAAATCCAAGGTCTTTGACGTGGCCTTTCAAGCCAATCAATACAACACTTGAGCGTGCTGGGGATCCCTTCAAGGGCCACAAGATAAACAAGAGTTTGTCATTTATTGGTCATTGACTTGTCATGTTGATGTGTTCTAGTTCTCTTTGACTTCAAAGAGAAAACACGTCGTTTGAACCATCATTTTTTTATCCTGTTGATCACCCAGTTCATGGTTGGCATCGCCGACAATGCGCTGCTCATCGTCGTGATCGCTCAGTTACAGGAACAGTCCTTTCCTGGTTGGTGGATACCCATCTTAAAAGTTGTTTTTACGGTCGCCTATGTTTTATTTGCGCCCTTTGTTGGTCATATCTCCGATATCAGTCCTAAGCGACGAGTGATGTTAGGCGCGACGATTTTAAAAATAGTTGCTTGCTTGTTCCTACTTTTTAATATACATCCCTTTATTTGCTTGTTGATTGCTGGTCTTGGTGCATCCGTTTATTCACCTGCTAAATATGGGTTGGCCACAGAGATGGTGGACTTGAGCAAGTTGGTCAAAGCCAATGCTTGGCTTGAAGTCAGCACTGTTTTGGCTTCTATCTTTGGTTTTTTGGTGGGTGGCTATTTGGTGAGTGATTTCGTCAGGGGCAGCTCAGTTTCCCTCAAAATGGCGGACCTCTTTGACGTGCACAGCAGCTTGCAGCTGTCAATTTCTGTGTTGTTGTTGCTGATGGCGTTTGCAAGTGTTTTGACACTTTATTTGCCCCTCAGTGGATTTTTAAAGCCCAAAGACCAACATTCAAGTTCAGATCTTTTGAAAGAATTTCAGCGAAGCTTGTGTTTGTTTTGGAGGGATGCTTCAGGACGGGTTTCGCTTTGTGTCACCACCTTGTTTTGGGGGGTGGGCGCCACCATGCAGTTGTTGGTCTTGTCTTGGGCTCAAGAAGTGCTAGGGTTTACCTTGTCACAGGCTTCCTATTTTCAAATCAGTGGAGCCATTGGGATGGTCATAGGGGCTGTGATCGCGGCGTCGACCATCCATGTTTCAGGTGCCATAAAGTTGACAAAATTGGGCATTATGATTGGTGTGTTGATGATTGCAATGACCCTGGTGAACGAGGTATGGATGGCTTCCTTTCTCATGGCCCTCGTAGGTTTGGTTTGTGCACTTTTGATCGTGCCATTCAATGCTTTGTTGCAGCACAGAGGAAAGGAGATTTTGTTTCCTGGGCAATCCATCGCCGTTCAAAATTTCTGTGAAAACTCCAGCGTCTTGGTGCTGTCCTTGTCCTACAGTTTCCTTTTGGCCATGGGGTGTTCTTTAAATCAGTTGTTGAGCATCTTTGGGATTTTCATCGTTGTGGTCATCGTGTTGATCATGGTTCTCAACCAAAGCGTTAAAACAAGCAAAACGGAACTCTAAATGAAAATTTTGATCGTCACTGACGCCTGGGAACCTCAAGTCAATGGGGTGGTAAGAACATTGAAGATGACACAAAGGGAGTTGCTGAAGTTGGGGCATGAAGTTGTCTTTTTAACGCCTCTTGATTTCAAGTCATTTCCTTGTCCAACTTATCCTGAAATCTCATTGGCGCTTGCAAGCGTTGAAAAAGTCAGGGGCATCGTTGAGGAGTTCGGCCCTGACTGTTTGCACATCGCAACCGAGGGTCCTCTTGGATGGATCACTCGCAGAGTGGCCATGCAAAAAAAGTGGCCTTTTACAACGGCTTATCACAGCCGCTTTCCCGAATACGTCAATGCTCGATTCAAGATCCCCACCTCATGGACCTATGGCCTGCTCAGAAAATTTCACAATGCAGCGGTTTCAAATTTGACCCCTACACCAGCCATCGTTGAAGATCTGCGCTCCAAGGGTTTTAAAAACCCCAAGCTATGGACCCGTGGTGTAGATAAAGACATTTTCACACCCAACGGTGCCAAGCATCCTAGGCCCACCGACGCGCCCATTTTTTTGCATGTTGGGCGTTTGGCGGTAGAGAAGAACGTGGATGCTTTTTTAAAGCTTGATTTGCCAGGTGAAAAATGGGTCGCAGGCGACGGTCCGGAACGGGCCAGGTTGGAGAAAACCTACAAGGATGTGAGGTGGTTTGGGGTGCTTGATGGCTTGTCACTGGCCAGTTTGTATCGAACAGCTAGCGTGTTTGTGTTCCCAAGCGTTACCGATACGTTTGGCTTGGTGATGCTCGAGTCCATGTCGTGTGGAACGCCGGTTGCCGCTTACCCTGTGCCCGGTCCCATAGATGTGGTGAAAGACAAAGTTTCAGGCTCACTGAACAAAGATCTGAGGCAAGCTTGTGTTGAGGCGATGGTGATGAACCGTGGCGATGTTCACGAGCATTCCACGTATTTCAGTTGGGAAATCGCAAGCCAACAATTTTTAGGCTCCTTGCAACAGATCCCTAAAAATTAACAATCTTTTTTCAAGTGACGTTCCATTCGATGTGTTGAATCGATAGGTTGAATCGATAGGTTGAATCGATCTCATCATGAGGCAGGCGCGAGACCCTTGGAGGAGTCAAGCTCATGAGCTCGCTCGTTGAGTCGACCAACACCGTAGTACTCAAAGTTTCTTTCCTCGATTGAAGTCGGTTCAAAAAGATTGCGCCCATCAAAAATCACGGGTGACTTCAAGTTTTGTCGAATCAAATTGAAGTCTGGACTCTTGAACTCTTTCCACTCCGTCACGATCAAAAGCGCATCGGCATTGATCAGTACATCGTATTGGTGGCTGATGAATTCTATTTTTTCAATCGTTGGAGTGTCTATCTTCATCTCTGTGGACAAAGCATTTTTTGTGGCTTTCAAGGCAATTGGATCGTAGACTTTGAGGTGCGCCCCAAGTTCAAGTAATTTTTTGATGATTCTTAAGCTGGGTGCTTCACGGATATCGTCCGTGTTGGGTTTGAATGCCGTGCCCCACAACGCAATGGTCTTGCCACTCAAGTTGGTGCCAAAGCGACGCATGATTTTTTGAGTCATGATCAGCTTTTGATGGTCGTTCACAAGCTCAACAGACTTTAATATTTCAAGCGACAATCCATGCGTGTTGGCTGTGTTTTGAAGTGCCTTGATGTCCTTTGGGAAACATGAACCTCCATAGCCGACCCCTGCATACAAAAAGCTGTACCCAATCCTAGGATCGGCGCCCATGCCCTTTCTAACCGATTCAATATCGACTTGGATCTTTTCTGCCAAATTGGCCAATTCATTCATGAAAGATATTCGAGTAGCAAGCATGGCGTTGGAGGCATATTTGGTGAATTCTGCGCTTCTCACGTTCATCACCAACGTTCTCTCATGATGACGGTTAAAGGGGGCATAAAGTCGGTGCATCATCTCCTTGGCTTTGTCTGAGTGAGCGGCATCATCAACCCCCAAAATGATTCGATCAGGACGCATGAAGTCATCGACTGCGCAGCCTTCTTTTAAAAATTCGGGATTTGAGATGACGCTAAAACCGACGTTTTGAGCCTGCGTGTTGTGACTTGAATCAATTTCACCTTGTATGATCTCTTTGACCATGTCGGCGGTACCGACCGGTACGGTCGATTTGTTCACGACCACTTTGTAGCCATTGATCCATTGACCAATGTTTTTTGCAGACGCTTGGACCTGAGTTAAGTCAGCCGCACCACTTTGCGTGGTGGGCGTGCCGACTGCGATAAAAATGATCTCTCCATGGTGAATCGATTCGGCCACATGGGTGCTGAAGTGCAGTCTATTGGCCGATAAATTCTTTTTGATGATGCTCTCTAAGCCATCTTCAAAAATCGGGCTGATGCCAGCTTTCAGTTGTGTTATTTTTTCTGGATTGATGTCAAAACAAACCACATCGTTGCCCAATTCAGCAAGGCATGCCCCAGTTACCAAGCCAACATATCCTGTTCCAATAACTGTGACTTTCATATTTTCTCCAAATTAAGATAAATATGACTATGTATGTTTTTCGTTGCTTTTTAATGTTACTTTAGTGAATATTGAGTGACAAGAAAAACAAGGTCTTAGGCCATGTTGTGAGCAATAGAAATTTTAAGTACCCAAGTCAAGACAACAAGCGTCTGTCTAAAATCGTTCAGTTTTTTTGAAACCCAAACCCATGTCATTCATTTTGCGACATGGCGACATGACATAGCACGCCAAGGCTACAGTCGCTTTGAATCACACCTCTCGGGTCAAGTCGGAGTTGAAGGGTGACGTTCACTCACCAGGTGCTTGGGATCAAAGCCTCATTTGAGGATCAATCAGCGAAATCAGAGAACACCTTGGGTGTGTAGGTGTTGATGTTTTTCCACTCTTTTGGAATCTCCCTGAGTGCTTCAGGCGTCAAGGTGATTTTTAGAGAACGCGTACCGATCAAATTACCCCGTTCAATCGACAAGGGAATGGCGTTTTTGAAATCAATCAAAATTCGCAAATAATTTTCTTTGTCATCTCCTTCATACCACTTTGCATCAGGAATTGAACTGTTTCTGGCGCTGGGTTTAAGCGCTGCGTACTCTTGGGGTGTCATCATGTAGTAGGCTCTCTCCCAAGAGCCATCAAATCCGATGGAAGGGTACTCTGACTTTGGAATGCCAACCCTGACTTTTTCATCGGTTTGTAGGAAACTCAAGCGAAGTTGTCCCTTTTCAAGTTCTACCAAGCGCGCGCCCTCTAAGGGATCGAAATGTTCATGACCGGAGCCAGACTTGCTCTTCTTTTTAGCGGGAACAATAGACGGTATGATTCTTTCTATCCAGGCAGCAGAACCTTTTCTGACTAAATGTTCTTCTAAAAAAGTTGTTCGGATCACCCCATCGTTACCTATGACCTTGGTCTCTGTTTTCATTTTGACATCAAGATCAACGAGTTTGTTAAAGTTGAATTTTCCATCTCCTTTGGCTTGTGCCATGGCAATGGTAACCGTCGCAAGAAGTGAAAGAAGAAAAATGACAGGGTGTTTAAAATGAACGTTCATGTGCTGAGTTAAAAAGTATGAAAAAAAGGTACCTTTGATGAAAAGGTACCTTTTTAGGAAGTGCAATGCTACGTTAGAAGCCGAAAGCGGTTTTTAAGATGTTGTACACATTGATATTGGGCATGGTGCCTTTGAAGTTTTGTGCTGCTGCGCCAGTAGCAAACAGCATCACGTCTCCTGAGCCGTGTGTCTCACCGCCAGCGCTAGACTTGACAACACCTTCTTGGAAGTAACCGCCGCCGTCACTGAACACGTTCGCTGACTTGTAAGTCCCAATGCTCTTGGTTTGCGCTGAGGTCAAGTTTGAGCGAACTTTAGGTCTGTTTGGACTTTGTCCAAAGACCAGTGTTGTGTAGGCATTGCCATCGGAGTCAAGCACAGGCTTGTCGTCTGTGCCGGTCACCACATCAAGCATGTTGTTGCCACGTTTGGAGTAACCATTGAAGGCCATGGTGTGGTCATGATCCGCGGTGACCACGATCAAGGTGTTGCTCAAGTCCACTTTGCTCAAAGCCATCTTAACTGCGTTGTCAAATGCCAGCGTGTCTGTCAAAGCACGAGCAGCATTGGTTCCGTGAAGCGCGTGGTCAATTCGTCCACCTTCAACCATCAAGAAATAGCCGTTCGGGTTTTTTGACAAGACATCAATGGCTTTGGAGGTCATTTCAGCAATGCTCGGTTCGATGGCGGGGTTTCTGTCAAGCTCATAACTCATATGAACGTCGTCGGTGGCTTGATCAAAGAGGCCCAACAATTTTGAACCTGTTGTAGCGGGTGCAGCCAACAACTCTGTCTTGTTCGTGACATAGGAGTAACCATTGGATTTCATAAGGCCCACCAAATCACTGCCATCTGGGCGTCCAGCTTGTTGCTCCGTCGTCCCCGTTGGGTTGACCGGTACAAAGTAACGGCTGTTTCCACCTAAGATCACATCGACCCCTTTGCCCAAAGCCGTGTTGTAGCTTTTGCTGCCTGGTGTCAATTGAGCTGCGATTTCATACTCGGCGTTTCTGTTGCAAACGTGTGAATAATTCACTGCAGGCGTGGCATGGGTGATTCTGGCTGTGCTCACCACGCCAGTGGATTTGCCCTTGGTGATCGCTTGCTCAAGTAAAGTGGGAACGGGTTTACCGTTGCTGCCATCTGTTTTACAGTTGTTGATCCAAGAGCCACTCTTTGGAAACGCTGGATCCGTTGAAGGCGATGTTGGATTGGTATCAGGCGTCATGGAGATGACATTGTTTTTCATGCGCACACCGGTGATGTAGCCGGCCATGCCTGGGGCTGAGTCGGTGGTCTGTGCATCTGCTGCATAGGTTCTAATTTTCGCTGCATAGGGCATGGTGTCCATGGTCAACTTACCAGCTTCACCATAGCCATAAATACGAGCAGCTGTGACCACGACAGGTCCCATGCCGTCACCCAAAAAGAAGATCACATTTTTGGCTTCACCTGCAGCTTGAGCGTTGAAACACATGGCGTTGATGGTGGTGGCCAAAAGGGTAGCAATTATTTTCTTGTTCATGATTTTCTCCGCGTATCAATTTATAAACCGAGTGCTTTAACGATCAGTGGGAAAACTTCGATGTTTTCCAACGATCCCTTGAATAAATTGGAATTCAGGCCAATGGCTCCCAACCAAACATCACCACCGCCATGTGTTTCGTTCTCACCTGAAAGGCGTATGGCGGATTCTTGTTGGTAGTTGTCTGCCCCAGTGATGGCGTCTGTCAATGGCGTCATGGCTGCTCGATCAGAAACTCGGTTAGGTCCATTACCAAAAGCCAATACACTGAACGTGGCTCCTTCAGCGTCTTTTGCTGGCGTTGTGGGAGTCAACCATTGTTTCAAAACGCCAAGAATACCTGGATTGTCTTTGGTCGTTTTTCCTGTCAACGCAGAATAACCTTGCATCACCATGGTGTGATCGTGATCGGCTGTGACCACAATCAAGGTGTTGCTGAGGTTGGGATCCGTCTGACGGACTTTGGCAATTGCTGCAGCAATGGCGTTGTCAAAAGCAATGGTGTCTTGTAAAGCGCGTTTAGCGTTGGTGGCATGAAGTGCGTGGTCAATTCTTCCGCCTTCAACCACCAAGGTGTAGCCCTTGTTCTTTTTAGCAGCCAAGATGTCCATGGCCTTGGTCGTCATCTCTGCCAAGCTCGGCTCGACGGCTGGATTTCTGTCCAAGTCATAGGACATGTGTCCTCCTGAGAACGACGCATCCAAGACGCCTTGATCAAACAAGGCAAAAAGTTTTGTCGAGGAGTTGATGGAGACAGCGTTCAGGCTAGGTAAATCGCTGGCAAATGCATAGCCTTGATTTTTCATCTCGGCGATCAAGTTTCTGCCGTCAGGACGGCCGGCTTTCTCAAGCGCAGTGCCCGTGCTGTTGAAGGGGATGAAATATTTGCTGTTGCCACCCATCAAGACGTCTACGCCATTACCAAGAGCGGCGTTGAAGCCCGCGCCACCTGGAACGGCTTGTCTGGCGATGTCATACTCAGCATTTCTGTTGCAAATGTGAGAGAAGGTTGCTGCAGGCGTGGCGTGGGTCAGTCTGGCCGTGGTGACGATACCAGTGCCCATGTTGTTGGCTTTTGCCAGTTCCAGGAGGGTTTGGACAGGCTTACCGTTGGTGGATAAGCAATTGTTCACGGCATTTGACACACCTGTTGTTGCATCTTTACCGGGGCTCACAGAGGTGGTGTCAGAAGACATGGAAACCACGTCTGAGTTCGCCTTCACACCCGTCATGTAAGCGGACATGGATGCGGCACTCTCGGTGACTTGAAAATTTTGAGAAAAAGTTTTGACGAAAGCTGTATCTGGTAAGGTATCCATGGTCAATTGGCCATCTTCTCCGTAGCCGTAAATACGCGCTGCTGTTTGAACGGTGACGCCCATGCCATCACCTAAAAAGAAGATCACATTTTTTTGAGGCGTTTCACTTGATGAGCAAGCGCCCAAGAGGCCGATTGTGACCACCGACAATAGAACAGATAAATATTTTTTCATGTTTCACCTTAAGAAATAAACATCAATGAGCTTAATGGCAATATATTAAAGTTGTGTGACTTTGACCGGTTGATGAAAGTTTTAGGCTGGAAGGTGTCATGAAAATGTCATTTGAGCTATTTAAGCTAAGTGTTGGTTCATTATTTACAAGTTCAACACCATGACTACAAAGCTCAACCTTGATGCAGCACAAATACAGCGACTGAAAGAAGACATCATGGACAGCTTGGACGAAGAGCTTGAAAATGAATTTGAAGATGTTGGCTTGGGAGACCCAGAAAGTTCTTCTGCCAAAGCCCTTGAATTTAGAAAGTTTTATTTTCGTGAGTTGATCAAGCTCCAAGGTGAACTGGTCAAGTTACAAGACTGGGTGGTTGCTAACAAGCACAGAATGGTCATTGTTTTTGAAGGCAGAGATGCTGCCGGTAAAGGGGGTGTGATCAAAAGAATCACGCAACGCTTGAACCCACGCATCTGCCGAGTGGCTGCTCTTCCTGCCCCCAACGACCGTGAAAAAACACAGTGGTATTTTCAGCGCTATGTCTCCCACCTTCCCGCCGCAGGCGAAATTGTCTTGTTCGACAGAAGCTGGTACAACCGTGCAGGTGTGGAGAAGGTCATGGGCTTTTGCTCCGACGAAGATTACGAGGAGTTTTTTAAATCCGCACCTGAGTTTGAAAAAATGCTCACGAGAAGCGGCATTCAAATCATCAAATATTGGTTCTCCATCACTGACGATGAGCAGTACTCAAGATTTTTAGGCCGTATCCATGACCCCTTGAAGCAGTGGAAACTCAGTCCCATGGATTTGGAGAGCCGTCGTCGCTGGGAGGACTACACCAGAGCAAAAGAGACGATGATTGAAAGAACACACATCCCAGAGGCGCCTTGGTGGGTGGTTCAAGCGGTCGACAAGAAAAAAGCCAGGCTCAATTGCATCAGTCACTTGCTGTCTCAAGTGCAATACTCTGAAGTCAACCCGCCCGAAATCGTGATGCCAGATCGTGTTCGCAATCCGGACTACATCCGCCACGCCATCCCTCAAGGCATGATCGTGCCAGAGAAATATTAAACGTCTGACTTTTGAGGGTTCGATTTGAAGGGGTTTCTTTGCTCAAGGTGGGCCATGTATTGCTCCACGTTTTGACCCTCTTGTATCAAAAACTCGTCCACGGCTTTTGCAAATGAGGGGTGGGCCAGCCAGTGGGCGCTTTGCGTCATGACAGGTAAGAGTGCTCGCGCCATCTTGTGCTCGCCTTGCGCTCCTCCTTCAAACCGCTGCACGCCTTTTTCAATGCACCATTCAATGGGTTGGTAGTAACAGGCCTCAAAGTGCAGGCAATCTACCCGCTCAAGGGCGCCCCAATAGCGTCCATAAGCTACCATGGGTTGGTCGTCAAAGTTCCTCTGCAGGGCCACCAAACTGCAGGCCATGGGTTGGCCCTCTCGGTAAGCAATGAACATCACCCAGTTGTTGATCATTTGTTGTTTCATCTCTTCAAAAAAAGAGGGCGTCAAATAGGGTGCATTGCCGTGTTCTAAATAAGTTTGTTGATAGCAACGGTAAAAAAAATCCCAATGTTCATGGCTGATTTGAGGACCTTCAAAAGTTTTGAAAGTCACCTGAGCTTGAGATACTTTTTTACGTTCTTGTTTGATTTTTTTGCGTTTCTCTTGATTCATCGAATTTAAAAAATCATCAAAATGATCAAAAGGCTTTTCATCCAAATTGGCGTTTTGCCAATGAAATTGAACCGTGTGCCTCTCAAGCATGTGGCATTCTTGGGCCGCCCTCATGTCCGCTTGGCTGGCATAGAGCATGTGAAGTGAAGACACGCCCCAAGTTAAACATTGATCGAGCACCGCTTTGAGAAGTTCGGTCTTGAGTTCTTGTGTTTTGGCCAGCAAGCGAGATCCTGGTACCGGGCTAAATGGCGGGGCGATCAGGGCCTTGGGATAATAATGCAGTCCGTGACGATCATAGGCTTGTGCCCAAGCCCAGTCAAAGACGTATTCCCCATAAGAGTGTGACTTGAGATAAAGGGGACATGCAGCAAGGAGTTCATCCTTGACGTGCAGTGTGAAGTATTTGCAGGCCCAACCCGTTTTGCCTGTTGCGCTGGCACTCTCGTGCATCGCGTTCAAGTATTCATATCGAAGAAAGGGCGTGGGAACAGAATCAGACAATAAAAGCGCGTTCCAATGGGTTTTTTCGATGCTCGCCATCGAATCATGCACCTCGATGACATAATTGGATTGATTCATAACCGTATTTTTATATGACTCTAAAAATTTCAATTGCTCAAATGAACGTCGTTGTTGGAGACATGGCGGGAAATGCGCAACGGATCATCGATGCCGCTAGTCAAGCATACCAAACTGGTAGTCGACTTTTATTGACTCCGGAATTGGCCATTTGTGGCTATCCGGCCGAAGATTTGTTGCTCCGGCCGTCATTTATTCAAGCTTGCGATGATGCCTTAGAAAGCGTAAGGTTGGGCTTGGCCCATTTTAAAGACCTTCATGTTGTGGTGGGACATCCCAGCGGTTTTGGACGAGTCGGTCGCTCCGTTTCATCCACCCAAAGATTCAACCGAGCCAGTGTCCTGTGCCAAGGACAATGGATCACCAGTTACGATAAGCGAGAATTGCCCAATTACCAAGTGTTTGATGAAAGACGTTATTTCACACCTGGCCGACAGGTCTGTGTTTTTGAGGTTTTGGGCATCAAAATGGGTTTGCTCATTTGTGAAGACGCCTGGTTTGAGACGCCCGCTTTGGACACCAGAGACCAGGGCGCAGAAGTGCTTTTGGTGCTGAATGCATCCCCTTTTCATTTGGGCAAAGGTCAAGAAAGAGAGCTGGAGATGAAAAACCGGGCTCTTCAAACGGGACTGCCCGTGGTTTACGCGCACATGGTGGGTGCACAAGATGAAGTGGTGTTTGAGGGGGGATCCTTTGCGCTGAGCGCTTCGGGTGAGGTGGTGGCCAGGGCGCCGTTTTTTGAAGAGTCTTTGTTTCAAATCAGCTTGAACCCTTTGCAAAATTTTGCATTGATGGGCGACATCGCACCCCTTGCCAGCCAAGAGGAGGACTTGTGGCGTGCTTTGGTGATGGGGGTCAAGGATTATGTCGAGAAAAATGGCTTTCCATCGGTCTTGCTAGGTCTGTCCGGCGGCATTGATTCTGCCCTGGTGTTGGCCATTGCATTGGACGCGTTGGGGAGAGACCGCATCCATGCGGTCATGATGCCCTCACCCTACACGGCCTCGATCAGCTTGGTGGATGCCTCAGAGATGGCCGCACGCGTTGGGGTGAAGTACACCGAGTTGAGCATCTTGCCTGAGTTCGAGGCCTTCAAGGCCACCTTGGCGCTTTTGTTTGAGGGACGCGAGGAGGATGCAACCGAGGAAAACATCCAGGCGCGCATTCGTGGGACTCTTTTGATGGCTTTGTCCAACAAGATGGGGGCCATCGTGCTCACAACGGGCAACAAGAGCGAAATGGCAACGGGCTACTGCACCTTGTACGGAGACATGGCGGGGGGCTTTGCGGTCATCAAAGATGTGGCCAAAACCATGGTGTTTCGTTTGGCGAGGTGGAGAAATCTGCACAATCCATTCAACACAGTTTCAAACCCCATCCCTGAGCGCATCATCACCCGCCCACCGAGTGCTGAGTTAAGGGCGGATCAAACCGATCAGGACAGTTTGCCGCCCTATGAGGTGTTGGATGCGATTCTCTCCATGTACATGGAAGAAGACCTCAGTGCGCAAGACATCATCGATCAAGGCTACGCCAAAGAGCAGGTGGATTTGGTGACCCGACTGATTCGAATCAATGAATACAAGCGTCGACAAGCGCCGATCGGGCTCAGGGTGACGCACCGAAGTTTTGGAAAAGATTGGCGCTATCCCATAACGAGCAAGTTCCGTGCATAATTGAGGCTCGAAGAAAAAACAGGAGATATCTTTTGAAACAAATTACTGCCATCATCAAGCCTTTCAAACTCGAAGAGGTCAGGGAAGCGCTTGCCGAGTGTGGCGTCACGGGTTTGACGGTGACCGAGGTCAAGGGTTTTGGTCGTCAAAAGGGACATACCGAGTTGTACCGCGGGGCGGAGTATGTGGTTGATTTTTTACCGAAAATCAAACTCGAAGTCGTTGTCAACACGGACGATGTGGATCGTTGTTTGGATGCCATCATCAAGGCCGCTCACACGGGCAAAATTGGAGACGGGAAGATTTTCGTCACTTCGGTTGAAAAAGTGGTTCGCATTCGAACCGGCGAACTTGACAGCAACGCTGTTTGATCCGCGGGGGCTTGAGGGCCCTTTTTTTCTGCCTAGCTTGTCAATGGACTGATGCGTTGCCACAAAGCGCAAGCCCAAACGACGATGCAAAACACCAAACTCAACAAGACGGCAGCAGAGCCAAGATCCTTGGCTCTTTTGGAGAGTGCGTGCCAGTCGTCTCCATGTCGATCGATGGCCGATTCTATGGCGGTGTTCAACAACTCCACCACCATCACCAAAATGAGGGTGCCAATCAAAAAGCACACCTCAAGCCAATTGGAGCCTAGCCAAAACGCACAGGGCAAGAGGGCGATGAAAACCCAAGCTTCTTGCTGAAAGGCGGGCTCATACCAACCGGCTTTCAAGCCCGCCAATGAAAACCCCAAGGCATGGTAGACGCGACTGAATCCTCGACGTTTTTTTTGCGGGTTGAAGGAGTCGGTTTTTTTCATACCTGAATTTTTACCGAGTTGCATGACAAATTTGTGATGCTTGGATGAAGGGTTCAAGACTGTTTGGGGTCTTCTTCCACCAATTGGGTGTTTGACCATGCATCGTGCCAAAACTGCTGAGAGGCTTGAAATCGGGCCAAGGTGGCCCAAACTGATATCCACCCCAAGCACAAGACCGCTCGCTCAGCCATGCTCAATGAAAAAGGCACGAGGGCCATCAAGGGGGGAATGAACCACACCCAGGAGCTGATCCATCGCTTGAGTGCCATGGAGGTGCTCAAGCGTTGTCCCTGCAAGTCCAGCAGCTGAATGCGCCAAGTCTTCATGGCCAGGGTTTGCCCACGTCGCCAAAAGTAGATGAAGTAAGCGGTCAAAACACAGAATATAAAAGCTTGAAAGACGGATCGATAGGTCAGTGATTTTGACACTGGGTCCGAAGCACTGCTGGGCATCAAGGTGTCCAAGACCATGGTAAAGATCAAGCCCGAAATAAAGGTCACACCAAAAAGGAGAATACCTTCATAGGTGAAACAAGCCATTCGCTTGGGGATGGAGGGTGTTTTGTATAGGGTCATGAAACAATCGTTCGGGACAACTGGCAAGAGAAAGTCAAGGGGCCTCTGAGTGGATCTCAAAGAGCGGGCTTAAAAAAACGTCTGAAGAAGCGAGTGCTTTAAGGCGCTGGACTGTTGCGCTTTGGGGGCAAAAGCGTTTTAGATGCGATTTGATCGACTTGAAGCCTGAGGTGGCTTGGTTCGTGGGCGGGTTTGTACAAGGTGGTCGTGCTTGCCCCAATGGCCTTGGGTTTGGGGGAGATGGCGGCACTGTTGGGCATGATGCTCAAGTTTTGTGCAAGTTCGTTTCTTTGGGCTGGTTCCAAGGCTTGGTATTCCTGCCATTTGTTCAAGCGCTCATCGCCCTGGAATTGCTGAACCTGAGCAAAAATGACCCTCGCTTGAACCCTTTGCTGTGGGCTTAAAAGGCTCCACTGCGTCATCCTTGCTTGAAGTTTTTCTTGGTCGCTGACAGACAGGTCGGTAAAGTTGGCCGATAGGGTCAACCACTTTCTCTTTTGCGTCTCACTCATCTCAGGCCACAAATCAAGCAAAGGCAGAAGGGCTAACTTTTGTTTGTTGTTCAATTCCGACCATTTAGGGTAGGAGCTCGACGGTTTTGAACTCGGCAACGCGCGTTTGTTGCTGGATGTGTTGTCTGAGGGGGTGTTGTCGCTCGCAGGTGCTTGGGCTTGCGTTGAGGGGCTGCTTGCTAAGGCGGCCTCGGGATTGAGGGCTTGGGCTTGAAGGGCAAAGGGCACCAACCCAGCTAAAGTCAGCAGGAAAAGCTTCGGTAAAAAACTGATTTTTTGGCGCACTTGCAAGCGTACGCTATTGAATGGCTCAACCCATGCCTTTGAGACTGTCCCTGACGCCAGACGAGGGGGTCTAGCTTTCCAAAACAACAGGCTCAAATTCATTGTTACTGCGGACCTTCAATGGAGGACCTTGGAACGCTTAAAAATTTCAAAAATCCTGGATCTGTATAGGCATCAGGGGGAAGATCGTCCAAAAGCAAGGCTTGATCTACATCGGCCAGTTCGCGGGCTCTGAAGTCGTTTTGCAACTCATGAATCAACATCAGCCCCAGCATAAGCACCAAAAGGGGGAGCATGGAGACCAATTTTTCCCACAAAGGGCTCGACCCTGAACCGCCGCCCAAGCTAGCTACACCATTTTGGATCTGGACATTGGACGTCATGGCCGGTGTGTGGGCCATTTGCTTGTGCAAAGACAAGGCACGCACCCTAGCGGCGCGAAGTCTTTCACTCACGTGATGAGGGACGTTGTCCAAGGCAACGTCCAGTTCGGACACAATTCGCCTAGCAAAGACGTCTTGTGAGCTGAAAGATGGTGTCAATCCTTGGGTCATGGCTTAATTCCTTTGGCGCTTAGTGCTAAATATAATGCTTGAATGGCTCTAGAGCAATGTGTTTTTACACTTCCCTGCGAACAACCCATTGCCGAAGCTGTTTCAGAAACGTCAAGCTCCTCCCAATAACGCAACAGGAAGGCTTCTCGTTGACGTGCAGGGAGTTTTTTTATCTCTTCTTCGATTTCTAGGACATTTTGGGTGTGAGAAAAATTCTGCTCAGCACTTTCACCCATCAAGCTGTCGTGTTCGGGCGCCTTGATGTCCAAAAAATCCATCTCATCGGATCCAGAATCAGATTCAAAGTCGTTGAAATTGGAAAAAAGGGCGTTTTTTGTTTTTTGGCGCCTGAACCAGTCAAGCGTCGTGTTGGACAAAATCCTTTGAAACAGCATGGGCAACTCATGGATCGGCTTGTCGGCGTAATGCTCTGCCAATTTCATCATGCTGTCTTGGACAATATCTAGCGCTGCCTCTTCGTCCCTCACATGATAAACAGAGCGCTTGAAAGCTCGTTTTTCAACGCTTTTTAGAAAATCAGAGAGTTCTTTTTCTGTGGCCAAGGCGAAGAGGAGTCCAAATGGTGCTGTTCAAGCGAGGTTCTCGGTGTATTTTTCAGAGGCAATTAAACCATAATTAATATGAAAGGTTGTTAAGTTTTTTACTCTTTGCAAAAAAAATGACATAATGTGAGGCTGTGTTCAATCGAACATACAAAAACGGGTCTGGGTTTGACGTATCAACGTTTATGGCTACAGGTCTTAAGTCTTGACGTGATTCCATAAGAATGCACGAAAAGGCACCCAAGGTTTTTCAGTCAGAAATTCACTAAGGTTTAAAAATGGACTCCAATCAACCGCAAGCGCCAAGCCTTGCTGCTAATCCACTTCATGTCTACAACGAGACGCCCGTCCAGTTGATGGGTTCTGAAGTGATGGTCAAAGCCTTACAGGCCGAGGGCGTTAAATACGTCTGGGGCTACCCAGGCGGGGCCGTTTTGTACATTTACGACGCCCTTTACAAACAAGACACCATTCAACACGTTTTGGTTCGTCATGAGCAAGCTGCAGTGCACGCAGCAGATGGCTACGCGAGAGCGACTGGGGATGTGGGGGTTGCCTTGGTGACTTCTGGACCTGGCGTGACCAACGCCGTCACGGGTATCGCAACTGCCTACATGGACAGCGTCCCCTTGGTGGTGATCACAGGCCAAGTGCCGACACACGCCATTGGGCTTGACGCATTCCAAGAGTGCGACACAGTGGGCATCACTCGACCCATTGTGAAACATAATTTTTTGGTCAAGGACGTCAAAGACTTGGCTGTGACGCTTAAAAAAGCCTTTCACATTGCCCGAACCGGTCGACCAGGCCCTGTGGTCGTTGATATTCCAAAGGATGTCTCTTTCAACAAGACGATGTACCACGGGTACCATGAGAGCATTGAGATGCGCTCTTATGTACCGGTCAAAAAAGGTCATTCAGGACAAATTAAAAAGGCCCTGCAGCTCTTACAAAATGCCAAGCGCCCCTTTATTTACACGGGTGGTGGGGTCTTGATGAGCGAGGCCTCTCAAGAATTGAGAACCTTGGTGGACATGTTGGGCGTGCCATGCACGAGCACGCTCATGGGCTTGGGGGCCTATCCCGCCTCCGATAGAAAGTTTCTGGGTATGTTGGGCATGCATGGCACCATTGAGGCCAACAATGCGATGCAAAACTGTGATGTGTTGCTCGCCGTTGGCGCTCGGTTTGATGATCGGGTGATTGGCAACCCCAAGCATTTTGCTCAAAATGAGAGAAAAATCATTCACATTGATATCGATCCTTCTAGCATCTCCAAGCGTGTGAAAGTCGATATCCCGATCGTAGGTGACGTCAAGGAGGTCTTGACCGAAATGATCGGCATGGTTCGCGAAAGTGGACTCAAATGTGATCCTCAAGCATTGGCCGCTTGGTGGGACAGTTTGGAGCTTTTGCGTTCAAGAGATTGCTTGAAATACGACCGCAAAAACACGTCCGTGATCAAGCCCCAGTATGTGGTTGAAACGCTTTGGAACATGACCAAAGAGTCAGATGCCTATGTGACCTCTGATGTAGGTCAACACCAGATGTGGGCCGCGCAGTACTATCGTTTTGACGAACCCAGGCGTTGGATCAATTCGGGTGGTTTAGGTACGATGGGCGTGGGTATTCCGTATGCCATGGGTATCAAGTTGGCAAAACCTGAGTCCGAGGTTTTTTGTGTCACTGGCGAAGGCTCGGTGCAAATGTGTATCCAAGAGCTCTCCACTTGTTTGCAATACAACACCCCGATCAAAATTTTGGCACTGAACAACCGTTACCTTGGCATGGTGCGTCAATGGCAGGAAATCGAATATTCAGGGCGCTACAGCCACAGTTACATGGATGCTTTGCCTGATTTTGTGAAGTTGGCACAAGCCTATGGTCACGTCGGTATGCTCATCGAGCGACACGAAGATGTGGAGCCTGCTTTGAGAGAAGCCAGAGCGCTCAAAGACAGGACCGTGTTCATGGATTTCAGAACCGACCCTACAGAGAATGTTTTTCCCATGGTTCAAGCCGGCAAGGGCATCACGGAGATGCTTTTAGGCAGCGAGGATCTTTGATGCATGCCTTTTGCAGGCATGAGCATAGATTTATTTTTTGTTGATTCTATTGACCGCCAAACCCAAGCATGACCCATGCATGGGTGAGGGCCTCAAAAAGAGGAAGCTATTTTGAAACACATTATTTCAGTACTTTTAGAAAACGAGCCGGGTGCTTTGTCTCGCGTGGTTGGGTTGTTTTCTGCTCGAGGCTACAACATCGAGTCTTTGACCGTTGCCCCCACCGAGGATCCCAGCTTGTCCAGGATGACCTTACAAACCGCGGGTTCTGATGATGTCATCGAGCAAATCACCAAACACTTGAACCGCTTGATTGAAGTGGTCAAAGTTGTTGACTTGACCGAGGGCCCTTACACGGAGCGCGAGTTGATGCTGGTCAAGGTCCGTGCTGTCGGTAAAGAGCGCGAAGAGATGAAACGCATGGCCGATATCTTTCGCGGTCGTATCATCGACGTGACAGACAAAAGTTATACCCTTGAGCTGACGGGCGACCAGGCCAAGAACGATGCATTTTTGCAAGCCGTTGACAGCACCGCAATTCTTGAGACCGTGAGAACCGGTCCTTGTGGTATTGGCAGAGGTGAGCGGATCTTAAGAGTTTGAATTTACAACGACCCCTATCTACAGGAGAAAACATGAAGGTCTATTACGATAAAGATTGTGATTTGAGTTTAATCAAAGGCAAAACAGTTGCCATCATTGGTTATGGTTCACAAGGGCATGCCCATGCACAAAACTTGAACGACAGCGGCGTCAAGGTCGTGGTGGGTTTGAGAAAAGGTGGCGCCAGCTGGGACAAGGTCGGTAAAGCCAACCTGAACGTGATGGAAGTCGCTGCAGCGGTCAAAGCGGCCGATGTCGTGATGATTTTGTTGCCCGACGAACAAATCGCAAGTGTTTACGAAAAAGAAGTTGAACCCAATATCAAAAAGGGAGCCTCTTTGGCCTTTGCTCATGGATTCAATGTCCACTACAACCAAGTCAATCCTCGCTCTGACTTGGATGTCTGGATGGTTGCGCCCAAAGCGCCTGGACACACTGTTCGTTCAACTTACACACAAGGCGGCGGTGTTCCTCATTTGGTTGCTGTGCATCAGGACCAAAGCGGTAAAGCGCGTGACTTGGCTTTGAGTTACGCCATGGCCAACGGAGGAGGTAAAGCTGGCATCATCGAGACCAACTTCAAAGAAGAGACCGAAACCGACTTGTTTGGTGAGCAAGCGGTGCTTTGCGGGGGCGCTGTTGAGCTGATCAAAATGGGTTATGAAACATTGGTTGAGGCGGGCTATGCCCCTGAGATGGCTTATTTTGAATGTTTGCATGAGTTGAAATTGATCGTTGACTTGATTTATGAAGGTGGTATTGCCAACATGAATTATTCGATCTCTAACAACGCCGAGTATGGCGAGTATGTGACAGGCCCTGAAGTGATCAACGAAGAGTCCCGTGTAGCGATGCGCAACGCATTAAAGAGAATTCAAACGGGTGAGTATGCAAAGAGCTTCATCCTTGAAGGACGTACCAACTATCCAAGCATGACCGCACGTCGTAGACTGACGGCTGAGCATTCCATTGAAAAAGTAGGTTCGCAATTGCGCGCCATGATGCCTTGGATTGCCAAAAACAAACTGGTCGATCAAACAAGAAACTGATCGCTCCTGAGCGTTTGACGCCGACCCCTCTGACTGGCTCTACAAGGTGGCTGGTCAGAGGTTTTTTTTTGACATGCCTTATATGAAAAGCAGCAAAGCAATCATAGCGGCAGACAGACACGTCGACAGTGTTCCGATCAACAGGGACTTCGCGCCCATTTGAACGATTTCTCTTTGCCGATCAGGTGCCATCGAACCCATGCCCGCAATGACAATGCCTAAGCTGCCGAAGTTAGCAAAGCCACAGAGCAAATAAGTCATGAGCACTCTGGAGTGTTCGCTCATGGCATTGGGGTCTAGCTTTGAGAGATCCAAATAAGCAATGAACTCGTTCAAGACCAATTTGGTGCCCATCAGTTGTCCTGCGATTTGGGTGTCCTTCCATTCGATGCCAAGGGTCCATGAAAAGGGTTGCATCACCCAGCCGATCACGCGTTGAATGGTCAAAGCAGATCCATCCCAAGAGGGCAGCAGTTGAAGAATGCTGTTGCCAAGAGAGACCAAGGCCACCAAAACAATCAACATGGCAATGACACTTGCCAGCAAACGCATGCCTTGATAGGTGCCGTCACTGATGGCGTCCATCGTGCTTTGGTATTTTCTGTGTTGATCGGTGCTATCAATCAATGCTGAAATATAAGCCCTCAATCCATGGTTTTGTAATCCATGAGACTCGGCCTCAGAGGAGGAGCTCCCAGGCAAGGGGTCTTTTGGAATGGCCACCAAACTCAGAACAATCGCTCCGGGTGCACTGATCAAGGATGCGATGATCAAATGGGTGACCACATTCGGGACAGAGTTTTGCAAAAAACTCGCGTAAATGACGAGCACGGTGCCAGAAATGGTTGACATGCCAGTGCTCATGACGACAAACAATTCGGACCTGGAGAGCCCACTCAAATAAGGCCTGATCAGCAAAGGTGCTTCAACAATGCCCACAAAAACGGTTGCAATGCTTGCAAAGGACGTGGCGCCAGACACATTCAAGATCTTCCCTAGCAACCAAGCAAAACAACCAATGAGCACCGGCAAAACGCGCCAGTAATAAAGCAAGGATGAGAGGGCGCTGAAGATCAAAATCAAGGGCAGGGCTTGTAATCCTAGGACAAAGGACATGCCTGGTGACTTTTCTTCAAAGGGCAGTGGCCCTCCACCCAGATAGCCAAAGACCAGCGAGGTACCCGCTTGGGTGGCCTTTTGAAGTTCAAGGACACTTTGGTTCAAGCTGCCCAAGAAACTTTGTATGAAAGGTATTTTCAAAAGCAGCAAAGCCAAGACAAACTGAAACAAAAGTCCTTTGGCCAAGCTCTTGAAGTCAATGCGCGCGCGGTTTTCAGACACCCCGATGGTGATCAACAAGATCAAAGAGACGCCAATCAAAGATTGATAGTTTTCCATACAAAGACTTTCCAGTGAAACGATTTAAATGGACTGCTCTTTCAAGCGCCCCATCGAATCAAATCATCCTCGGTCAAATGTTCGGTTTTTTTCCCAATCCAACTGAGCAGTCGAGATTTCCAATCTAAAAAAGAGCTTGGCGCTTTGACCGCAGTATACTCAAGTCGACCCCGAGCACCGCGCTTTCTCTTGAAGTCACCAGCGCCTGAGCTGTAATTGAGCAGCAGTTGGCGCTCTAGAGTGTAGTTGTAGATAGAGGCAAACAAGAGCCGATAGATGCCCGGCCCGGTTGGACTCTCCCAATAACCCAAGGCGGGAACGGTCAAGGTGTCCCCAACTTGGTGCAGCAAAGCAAAGGCCACCATTTCACCTTCCTCGCTCATCAAGCTCAAGCAAGACATCCACTTGGAGTTGATCATGTCTTTGAAAAAAGCGGGTGTGTAATTGGCATTGAAGGCACTGTGTTTTTTGATGTAAATGAGCTCATACAAGGCTTGCATGCGTTCAGCTTGAAGATCATCGATCGTGTCCAGTGATGAGACTTTGAGGAGGGATTTCTTGAGGGCACTCAAATCTCTTGCGAGGTGTGAAGGTTTGCTTTGCGCGCCCATTCGGAGATCGAACTCATAAATGACACGCGCAGGTAATGCAACAAAGCCCATGCTTTGAAGCTCAGTCAAGAGTGAGCCATGTTGATGGGACAATAAATTCCTCACAAACAGGTAGCGCTTTAATTTCTTCAGTATCAAAGAACGACTGGCCTCGCATATGGCCGGGTCCTTGACGGATTCCCATACATTGGTCGATATGGGAAAGTTCCCAACAATGGCGTTTTTACTCATCCCGATCCAATTGGCCAAATGAGAGAAGGCCTTGAGGGACATTTTTAAAATGAATGAACCCTGCAACTCATCGGCCGCATAGTCAAACCAGGCTATTTTGGGTGAAGTGATGTAACAAGCGGCCAAAGGTTTTTGCTCGCTGGTCACGGTGACAGGCAAGGCGCCTTGCTCCCAATGAAGTTCTGCGCCAGCGTTCAGCATCCACTCTGTGAGTGAATGACCCCAGGGGGCTGGATTCATCGAGGATTTAATCGATACAAATGCAAAGCACCATAGATGCCTGATCGATCTTGTGGGCCCAAGAGGTCAGAAGTTTGGTGATCTCTGGTCCACACATTGGCCAAGGGGCCTGTCAGGCAAGCATCAACAGGGGAATGGGAGCCAGCCGTCCTGAAAATGACCCTAGCGCCTGGCTTGGCCGCATGGGTAATGGCCGTCCACACAGCGGTCAGCTCTTGTGGTGTCATCCAGTCCTGAGCGTCCAAAAGGTTCACAATATCAACCGACTCAGGGCCTAACTTGATCAGTTTGTCTCTGATGTTGTTGTGTTCTATTGAGATTTTATGAATGGACTCGCGAAGGAAAGCGTAATTTTCTTTGACCAAATACAGGGGCAAAGCGCTTTGACCCGATTCGTCGTATTTTCTAGCAAAGGCTTGCCATGCAAAATAGTTGTCCTTGATGGGAACAACCGTTGCCAACTGCCTAGCCCGTTGTTTGAGGATTTCAGACATTTGTTCTGGTTTGTTGTCACACAAAGCCAGGTGCTGGCTTGGGGGAATCCCAAGGTTGTACAGTGCATAGGGGCTGCTAGCAATTTTCGTCACCAGCCTAGAATCGAAAATCTTTGCGACCTTTTGATCAAACCACTGTTTTTGATCTTCGACAGTTTTTTGTTCTAAAAGTTCAGACAACTTGACGCCGTGCAATTTTGCACCCATGTGAATGATGCCAATGATTTGACCAAGCAGTCCATATTTGTAAAAGCCTTTGGCAAACATTTGAATCCTCTTGGATCCAAATGGGCCACTTTCCCAGTAGTCCCGGCTTTCTTGATCGAGTTGAGGGGAGATGATGGCGTTGTAGATTCTGACATTGCTGGTGGACTTGGCGACCCCAAAGAACCTGAAGAAGTCTTCATGGTACTCTAGCGTTTTGAGGGCCGCAATTTTCAAGTGATTCAAAGCAATGTGCGCGTGGTTGAGGTCCACAACAGAAATCTTTGCGGGATTGGCCATGAGATAAGACAAAGCGTTGCAGCCGCCCGAGGCAATGGTCAGCATATGGTCGGTGGCTTGGATGTCTAAAGCTTTCATGTCCACAATGGGGTCTTCCCAAATTTGGGTGTAAACCAGGCGATCGAACCACATGGCGAAAATCTTATCTTTCAAACTTGCTTTGGATTTATGTCCAAAAACAGCGTTCTTCAACAGTACTTTTGACTTCTTGAGGCTTAGAGTTGGATTGGGAACTGCGTTCATGGTTGAAATAAATCCTTGTTAATGAAGATATGTGCGCAATTGTGAACCTTTAATATTTCAATTGAATGTTACTTTTATTACCTTTTCGTGACTTAAAATTTTCAATTTTGTCTTCATGGTAGATGCCCAAGGGTTGTTTGCCCCTTTGCTTTTTTATAAAAATGCGCGATCAAAGCTTCAACATGTCACAAAGATTTAATGCTCATGGGGTAACCTATTTGCCAAATATTGGACACATAAATGTCAAAATCTTGGGTTAAAAAATTCTTCTCTTTTGCTTGCGTCGCCTTGGCTTTGTTTGCGATGTCTGGTTGTGCAATGAACACCTTTGTCATTGATCAAGTGGCCAAGAACTTGGTGTCAGACGATGACAATGAGCAAGATCTGTGGTTGGCTCGCGATGCAAGTCCTTTTTACTTGAAGTTGACGGAAAATTTGTTGATGCGCTCTCCTGCTAATTTAAAATTAGCTGAGACCGTTTGCAGTGGTTTTACGCAGTACGCCTACACTTTCATTGCTTTTGAAGCCGACAAGCTTGAAGCCAGTGATTACAAAAGCTCAGAGATCATCAGAGACAGGGCATCCAAGATGTATGCGCGTGCATACAAGCACGGTATCAAAGCCTTGAACTTGAACTTCACGGGTTTTGAGGCAGGGCTGAGGGCGCCAAATCCTTCCGCTCCCATCGTCTTACCGGCCAGCTCCGTGGGGCTGCTGTATTGGTCTGCTGCGTCTTTGGGTGGTTGGATCTCAAGCGCCAAGGACATGCCCGACTTGGTGGCTGATTTTCCGGTTGCCTTGCGCTTGGTCAATTTGGCATGGAAACTAGATCCCTCCTATTCCCAGGGCTCCTTGGCCAGTTTAATGGGAACTTTTGAATGGGCCAATCCCAACGGTTCAAAACCCTTGGCAACACAGTATTTCGACATGGCCATTCAGTACTCAAAAGATCAAAATGCAGGTCCCTTTGTATCAAAGGCAGAACGTGTTGCTGTTGCCATGAAAGACAAGAAGATGTTTGAGCAGCTCCTGAACAAGGCCATCGACATTGCATTGAAATATCCAAGTTTACAAAATGAGGCCATGCGACTTCGTGCACAATGGTTGCTTGATAACGCACAAGAGTTACTTGAAAGTTGATGATGAATTTTAGACCTCTCGCACGAATCTTTTCCTGTTACCTACTTCTTGGCTTGGGAGCGCTCGCTTTTGCAGCGGACAAGCCCCTGAGGATCGGGACTTTGGCGCCTAAAAATTCTTTGTATTACAGGCAACTCATTGATGTGGCTGAGGCATGGAAGGGTGCGGCAGGTGCCAACTCCAAGTACACCGTTTACGCAGACGGCAGTCAAGGCGGTGAGACAGAGTTGGCCAGAAGAATGCGAATTGGGCAACTTCAAGGGGCACTCTTGTCGGTCGTGGGTTTGAAGGAGATTGAACCGTCCATCAGTGCTTTGCAGTCCATGCCCTTGCTTTTTAGAACTTGGGAAGAGGTCGATTACGTTAGGGAAAAGTTGCGACCCGCCATGGAAAAGAAGTTTCTGGAAAAGGGATTTGTTGTCTTGGCCTGGGGGGATGCAGGCTGGGTCAGGTTTTTTTCAAAGGAGCCTGCCTTCAAACCGGACGACTATAAAAAAATGAAGTTTTTTTCTTGGGGGGGAGAACCCGAGCAGCAAGAGATCATGAAGAACTTGGGCTATACACCTGTTCCTTTGGAGACAACGGACATTTTGCCCTCCATACAAACAGGCATGATTTCTGTGGTGCCATCGACTCCTTATTTTGCCATGGCCAGTCAAATTTACAACACGGCCAACAACATGCTTGAAATCAACTGGGCGCCTGTGGTTGGGGCCTTGGTGATCACCAAAAAAGCCTGGGATGAGATGAGCCCAGCTGTGCAAGACGTGGTTCGATCGGCTGGTGAAAAGGCGGGAGATCAAATCAGGATCAAAGCCCGTTTGGAGGTTGAAGAGGCCGTTGAGGCCATGAAAAAGAGAGGTTTGGTGGTGAACAAGCCAAGCCCAGAGCAAATGAAAGAGTGGAACACGTTGGCTGCGAACCTCTACCCCAAGATCAGGGGCACGATGGTGCCTGCAGAAATGTTTGATGAAGTGTTCAAGCATTTGAACACGTTCAGAGCCGGCAAGCAAAAGTGAAGTTGAATCCTTTCAAACTGGATGAATTGATTTCATCCCTTGCTTTGCTGTTGATGGCCATCATCCCAGTCGTTGAAATCCTTGCCCGCCCCATTTTTGGTAAGGGCATTGAAAACGCTCCCATCTTGGTTCAGCACTTTGGTTTGGTCATGTCGATGTTTGGTGCCATAGCGGCCTATCGATTTGGACATCTTTCAAGCATTGGTGTGATTTTTTACGCTTTACAGCTTCCTGCGCGTCTTTTGTCGAGTTTAATTTGTGGCCTCTTGTGCTGGGCTTGTTGGCATTTTGTGAGCACCGAAAGATCGGCCCATCAAATGCTGGCTTACTCACTTCCAATTTGGATTTTTCAGTTGGTGATGCCTGTTGGGTTTTTGCTTTTGAGCTGGCAAATCATCACGCAAGGCTTGCAATCCAATTTGGCGAAGGTATTGTCTATTTTAAGCGTGACAGGCATCAGTTATTTGCTCTTTCAGTACCTTGAGTCGGATGTGGGGGCCATGGGGTCGGTGGGGTTCGTGTTGCTTGTTTTGGTGGTGATGTTTTTAGGTGGGGCGCCTATCTTCTCCATCATTGCAGCCTTGGCCTTGGGCTTGTTTTGGCAAGAGGGCTTGCCATTGTCCTCGGTGGCCTTGTCACATTACCAAATCACCGTCAACGCTTCATTGCCCGCTTTGCCCTTGTTCACTTTGGCGGGCTTGGTCTTTGCGTCCACGGGGTCGGCCAAGCGCTTGGGCCAAGTTTTCATGGCCGTGTTTGGCACGGGCGTCAGGGGGACGGTCTTTGCTGCGACCGTTTTGTGTTCATTTTTCACGGCTTTTACTGGAGGCAGTGGTGTGACCATTTTGGCGCTTGGGGGTCTGTTGCTTCAGTTGTTAAGCGACACGGGCTATTCCAAAAAAAAGGGGATCAGTTTGGTGACCAGTGCCAGTGCACTTGGCGTTTTGCTGGCGCCTTCTGTGCCATTGATCATGTATGCGATCATTGCTCGAGTTCCAATCAACGCCATGTTTTTGGCTGGTATCGTGCCTGCTGTGGTCATGGTTTTATCTTTATTGGTGTTTGGTGGCTATTTGAAGCAGGACCATCAAGTCGCCTCTCATGAACATGTGCATGTTTTCTCTTGGTTGAAATTAAGACATGCGTTGTGGGATGCCAAATGGGAAATTTTCACGCCCTTTGTTGCCATTGGCTCCTTGGTCAGTGGATTTGCAACGCCGACAGAGAGCGCTGCGATCACGGCTGTTTATGCCCTTGTCACGCAAATGATCTTTAACCAAGAGTTGAGCGTGGATCAATTCAAGCAGTCCTTGCTCAAGTGCACACAAATCATTGGAGGCGTGATGCTGGTGCTTGGCATGGCCCTTGGGATGACCAATTACTTGATTGATGCAGGAATTCCTGACCTGGCCATCCAATGGGTTCAAAGCATCACCAGCAACAAGTACGTTTTCTTATTGGCCCTCAATGTATTTTTATTTTTTGCTGGGGCCCTCATGGAAATCTATGCGGCCATTGTTGTGTTGGTACCTTTGTTGTTACCCTTGGCCATGTCCTATGACATTCATCCCATTCATTTCGGGATTATCTTTTTGGCCAACATGGAAATGGGATTTTTATGTCCACCTGCCGGCATGAACATCTATTTCGCCTCTGCGGTCTTTAACCAGCCCTTAAAAGAAGTGGCCATCTCTATTTGGCCTGCATTGATCGCAATTTTTGTTGGCACCGTGATCATCTCGTGGCTTCCCATACTTACGATTGCCTTGCCTGAGTTTTTTAACATGGTCTAACGATCACCATAGGTTTTAAAAATGATCAACCGTTCTTTTCTTCAACGCGCCTTCTTTTTTTTCATCCTGAATGGCCTTTGCGCGTTGACCCTCAACAGCTTTGCTCAAAGCAACGCGCCAAAAAAGCCATTGGTCCTTCTCCTTGGAATCGATGGTTTTAAGCCAAGTTATTTGAATTTAGGTGTATCACCGAATTTGAATTCGCTGGTACCAACTGGGGTCCTTGCAAAAGGTTCTATCTCTGCCTTCCCGTCCTTGACTTTTCCAAATTTCGTGAGTTTGGTCACCGGTCTCACCCCCGATCACCATGGCATTGTGAACAACACCATGACCGATCCGACAACAGATCAGCTCTTTACCTTGGGTTCTAGAGAGGCCGTTGAGAATCCCTTTTGGTGGACGCAAACCACTCCGATTTGGAACAATTTAAGGCAACAAGGTGGAATTGCTTCTGCCATGTTTTGGCCAGGTTCTGAGGTTGAAATCAATGGTGGTCGACCCAACGACTGGGTCAGGTATGAGCATGGCATGTCTCACGACAAGAGACTCGAGCACTTGTTGGCATGGTTGTCTAGGGGTGAGTCTTCAAGACCCCAATTCGCCACACTGTACCTCTCCGATGTGGACTCTGCTGGGCATGAGTTTGGTCCCGATAGTGAACAAGTCAAACACGCAGTCGCCAAAGTAGATCAGACTCTAGGGAAATTGCTCCAAGCACTTTCTAACTTGGGTTTAAGAGAAAAAACCACCTTGGTGATCGTCTCTGATCACGGCATGGCCAACACGCCTTTGGATAAATCCCTTGATGTCAGTCAGTGGCTCAAAGATTTTCCTAAAGCCAAGTGGGAGTGGCAAGGTGCCACTTCAGCGGTCAGACTCAATGGTGAAAATGCGGCGCAAGTGCTCCAGACCTTGTCTCTTCAGTCCCATCTCCAATGCCATGAAAAAAGCAACTTGCCCGAGCGCTATAAGTTTGGACGGCATCCAAGAATTCCAGATATCGTTTGTGTGTCAGACATGGGCTACACCGTCACGGCCAATCCCATTCGAAAAGGGCCCCTAGGCCAGCATGGGTTTGACCCCTTTTTGCCTGAAATGCATGGACTCTTTTTGGCCTCAGGTTTTCGTATCAAACCGGGTGAATTGGGCTTGATTGAAAATCTTGAGGTGTACCCCCTCTTGTGTCAACTACTAGGTATTGTTGAGCAAAAAAATGATGCATTGCATCTTTTGAAAGACATCGTTTTGAATCCCTAGTGAAGTCAAGGACGGATATAAAAAGGCACCAAATAGGTGCCTTTTTATATTGTGAAATTTAAATCAAAACTGTTGATCTCAAAAGTAGTATGAAATGATCGAATTGGGTTGTCGCCCTAATGAAACGTTCATGTTTGGGACCGAGGGTTATCCATGTCTGTCACAAGAATGTAACCAAGTTTTAGCACAATATCTGCATGCGAAGATTCCCACAACAAGCTAGGAAAAAGTCACGAATAGAAATCATCCCAATGATCGATGTGATGATGTTTTTGTTGGTTTTTTTTGTACTGATCAGCATCAACGTGATACCTGCTTTGGGCATCAAGATGAACTTGCCCAGTGCCAACTCGGTCAAAGAAGATCACCCACCTGTTCGGGTCATCTTGGGCATAGGCTCTGATGGTACTTATCAACTCGAGGGGCAAACATTCGCCTCTCTTGCAGGTTTGCAGGCCTCTCTTTTGGCGATCAAAAACCAAAATGAAGCTAAATCCAACAGCACTGCATCAAGACCTTCCAGCCCACGCTTGGCGGTCATCATCAACGGCGATGAGCTATCTCCCTTGCAGCGTTTGGTCGATGTCATGGACATGCTCAAGTCCAATGGGATTGATTCCATGACCATTGCGGCAAAGAAAAAGCAGTAAACATGAGTGCCGCTCTTGCTTGGACTTATGAAAAAAGAGATCCCATCTCTTATGCCAGCGCCATTTTTTTTGGTGTGTTGATTTTATGGTCGATTCAATTCTCAGCCCTCGAATTGTCTCGAAACAATGAGCTTGAAATGACCGCCTTCATTGAGTCGCCCCCGGCGCCTGAAATCATCAAGCCTCAAGAGCAGGTCAAGAAGGTGGTTGAAAAGACAGAGTTGCCAAAGAAGCCGGAGATGGTCATGCCAAAGCAAGTGACATCGCCCTTTGCAACAGAGGCGCCAAGGGAGGTGAAGCAAGCTGAGACCCCAGTGCCAATCGAAAAACCTCAAGTGCACCAATCACCGGCCCCAGCACCGCCCCCAATTGCACTCCCCACACAGGCCCCAACTTCAGCGCCAGCGTCATCCTCTGTCTCCAGTATTTATGAAGCTCAACTGAGAGCTTACTTGGAAAAAATAAAGCGCTATCCCACCAGCCGTGAAGCCCGACTCACCAGACCACAAGGTGCGGTGCGTGTGTGGTTGGAAATCTCCAGAAGCGGGCAGGTTTTGGGAGCAGGTGTCTTGAGCTCATCGGGTTCGAATTTATTGGATGGAGAGGCTTTAAAAACTTTGAAAAATGGTTTTTATCCTGCTTTTCCTGATGAGGCCTATGTAGGTGAAAGCGCACACAAGTTTTCTGCGACCCTCAGCTACACGCTGGAGGCGCAATAGTTTTTTGGTAGTTTTTGTTGGATTCAATCGGTTTTTGTTAATTATTTTTAGGAGAAAAAAATGAAGAAGTCGAATCGTGTTTTTCAGCTGTCCTTGTTGAGCATTGCTCTTTTGGGCACCGGTTATTTTTCATCCGCTTTGGCACAAAAGGCACCCACCGATGTGGGTACAGTCAAAATCACGGGTGAAGGCGATGCTTTAGGCAATGGACTTTTGATTGATGAAGACAGTGTGAAAACAAAAAGCACAGTCACCAAAGCGATGATCGACAAAGAGCGTCCAACGGCCAATGCTTACCAAGTCTTGAATTTGATGCCCAGTGTCAATGCTTCAAGCTACGATGCGACAGGACTTTTTGGCGGTAATTTAAGGGTCAGAGGTTTTGACAGCTCCCAGATGGGTTTCACCATCAATGGAGCTCCTGTGAACGACTCTGGTAACTTTGCGATTTATCCACAAGAGTATTCTGATATTGAAAACATGTGTGAGGTCTTCATCACCCAGGGATCTGTGGATACAGATGCTCCTCATGTAGGCGCCTCAGGGGGTAACGTTGGTATGGTCAGTTGCTCACCCAAAGACACCTTTGGTGGCAGATTCACGGGCTCTTTGGGGGACTTGAATTTCAAGCGTTCATTTTTACGCTTGGATACAGGTTTGATTGGTAAGGAACATCCTTTCAAAGCTTTTGTATCTTACTCAGCCGCTCAAGTCGATAAGTTCAAAGGATTTGGTGGAGCCAATCGTCATCACGTCGATGTCGGAATGGATTGGAAACTGACCGACAACACAACATTGACATCAAACTTGCTTTATAACTTTGCAGTCAACAGCAACTTTTTGACTTTGACCAAGGCGGAGAATGCTCAAAATTCATCTCTTGACTTCAGTTCATCTGTGCCGCAACACTTGGCTTCTGGCAATGAGAACACCACGGCCAATTTCGGTACGAGCAGCGTTGGTGCAGCGCCAAGAACAAAGTTGGCCTACTATGGTTACTCTTTGAATCCCTTTGAGAACTATCTTTTCACATCGCGTTTGCAAACTCGAATCGACGACAAATTGACCTTGAGTGCAGAGCCTTACTTTTGGTACGGTTATGGCACTGGTGGCACCCAACAAACAACTCTTGCCGAGTCAAGCACTGGATTTCGCGGAGGTATTGCTGACATCAATAAAAATGGCAACACCACGGATACAGTTGGTATCTACCGCGGAAGTGTGACCCAGACGAACCGTCCTGGTATCACTTTCAAAGCCAATTACGATTTAGGTGATCACAAGATCCTAGCTGGACTGTGGATGGAGCAAGCCCGTCACCGTCAAACTCAACCCGCTACCACCTTGGACAACAATGGGACCATTTCTGATTTGTGGTTGAGAAACAATTTGTTGCGTTACAACGATGGCAGTTTGTATGAGGGTAGAAACTATAAAACTATGTCCACCGGTTATTCCTTGTTCTTACAAGACACCATTTCCATGGGTCGTTTGGACATCATTCCTGGTGTGAGATTTTCTTCCATCAAGCGTGACTTCACCAACTATGCATCAAGTGGTTCTGGTTTGGGTGCAGATTATTCTGCTGACAGAACCTACGCCAAGCCTTTGGTTTCTTTAGGTGCTCGTTACAAAATAGACGACGCTTTACAAGCTTATGCCAATGTTTCTCAAAACATGCGTGCACCGTCTAACTTTGTTTTGGCAAGCTGGGTCACCGGTGGCACTTATGCCAATGGTGCTTTGACTGGGTTCAAGCTAGTTCCCAACAACTCCATTCAAGCTGAGACCTCTGTCGCTACTGAAGCCGGACTGCGTATCACAGAAGGTGACATCAAGGGTTCTATCTCCTTGTTCCAAGTCAACTTCAAAAATCGCCTTGCTTCTGGCTTCAATCCCGATACAGCCACTTACACTGACTACAACGTTGGCGACTCGACCATCAAGGGTTTAGAGTTGCAAATGGGATCCAAGCCAGTCAACGGCTGGAGTGTGTTTGGTTCTGCAACGTACACACAAAGCAAAATCTTAAACAACTTCCCCGCAACTGCAACCAGCACACTGCCAACGTCTGGCTCGATGTTCCCAGATACACCTGAGTGGATGTACGGTGCCTCAGTACAATACGCTTCAGGTCCTTATCTCGCGTCCTTGTCTGGCAAATACACGGGCAAGCGTTTCACAACACTTGTCAACGATGAGTTCTTGGATGCCTATACCGTGTTTGACTTGAATGCAGGATATCGCTTTGAAAATGGCACTTTCTTTAAGAGCCCCACTGTGCGTTTGAACGTGAGCAACTTGTTCAACAAGAACTATTTGATCGCCAACTCTGGAAGTGGTTCAAACATCACCACGTCTACAACGGCACCAAGTTCACAAGGCGGTGGTTTCCCAAGCTATTACGTTGGAGCCCCGAGGTTTGTCAGCATGTCGTTTGGCACTGATTTCTAAACCTACATGACTGAGTTTTTACACCAAGCTTCGTTTGGGTTGATGATCATCTCTGCCATCATTGCAACTGTGGTGAGTGTAGAGAGGATCATCTTCTCCAGTATGAATTTAAAGCGGGCCAAGCAATTGACCCTCAGCGTTGAGTCACAAAGGGCTTCTATTGGCACTTTGTTGGGAAAAGATGTTGTGTCTGAAATGGTTCAAAAAATCCTTGATGACAAAGCTCAAAATTTCCCTCAGTCCATTCAACAGGACCGGGCCGATGCAGCGTTCATTCATGCCAAAGATGAATTGGGTGCTAGGCTTTGGATACTTGACACGATCGTCACTGCAGCGCCCTTGATGGGCCTGTTGGGGACCATTTTTGGCATTGTGGATACTTTTTTGGCTTTGTCTAAATCAGGCATGTCTGATCCTGCAGGTGTAAGTGCAGGCATTGGAACGGCACTTTATGCGACGGCTCTTGGGATTTCAATCGCTTTGATTGGTCTTTTTGCGTTCAACTTTTTGAGTGATCGCAATGAGAGAATAGGGGAGCATTTGAAGATGCTGATTTTGCGACTCTAGTCCTTTGGGTGATTCCATAGGTCCCGCCGTTAACTGCCAGCGTGCGTCAGTTAACGGCTTCTTTTTTTGCGTGTTCCTTCATCTCGCTTCATGCCGTGCATGTATTTTTTAGCGCTTGAGTTATCAAGGAGCTCTGCTTTTGGGGTGAGTTGCTCATCCTAAGTATTTGATTTCATTTGAAAAAAACTCATTTCTTGGGCTGAATAGAAAAGCTCGTTGTGACCATTACAATCAAAGTCATCACGATTTACAAAGGTGCCCCTTGAATTACCCACATCCTATTTTGGCAAGAGAAGGTTGGCTCTACATTGCCCTGAGTTTGATTGCCGCTGTTGTTGCCCATTGGCAGGGGGGATGGGCTTGGGGTTTGCTCTTTGATCTGATCAGTGTTTTTGTCATCCAGTTTTTTCGTGACCCCCCTAGAGAGGTTCCAAGTGAAGAGGATGCGGTGTTGTCTCCTGCGGACGGTCGCGTCATCAAGGTCGAGCGGGCTTTTGATCCCTACGCCAATCGCGAAGCGATTTTGATCAGTGTCTTCATGAATGTGTTCAATGTCCATAGCAACCGAGTGAGCGTGAATGGCACAGTCAGCAAGGTCGAGTATTTTCCTGGAAAGTTTTTCAACGCGGATCTAGACAAGGCCTCTACAGAAAATGAGCGCAATGCCATGGTCATCGATGCGCAATTTGCCGGTCAGCCTAAAACCATCACCTTGGTCCAAGTGGCGGGTCTCATTGCCAGAAGAATTCTTTGTTATGTTCAGGTGGGCGAGCAACTCCACAAAGGTCAGCGCTACGGTTTTATCCGGTTTGGCTCTCGAGTGGATGTGTACTTGCCTATCGACGCGATTGTGAAAGTGTCGCCTGGAGACAAGGTCTCTGCGACCATGACCATTTTGGCCAAATTAAGTTGATGGGCTCCCCGCATTCAGGTGCATGTATTTAAAGGATTGAACCCGATGAATCCCCTTGAAGCCCCAGAGGTCAAACTGGGCCCCAGAAAACCCCGCAAAGGGATTTACATGTTGCCCAATTTGGTGACCTTGGCAGCTTTGTTTGGAGGTTTTTATGCCATCGTGATGGCGATGAACGAACGCTTTGATGCGGCCACCATGGGTGTGTTTTGTGCCATGATTTTGGACAGTTTAGATGGCCGCGTGGCCCGCATGACCAACACGCAAAGCGCATTCGGTGAGCAAATGGATTCTTTGGCCGACATGGTGTCCTTTGGCGCGGCACCGGCCTTGATTTCTTATGAGTGGGCCTTGAAGGGCCTGGGTCGTTGGGGCTGGATTGCTGCATTTTTGTACTGCGCTTGTGCTGCTCTTCGCTTGGCCAGGTTCAATGTCAACACCAGCGTGGTCGATAAGCGGTTTTTTCAAGGCCTGCCTTCCCCTGCTGCTGCTGCGGTTATCGCGGGCTTCATTTGGTTGATCAATGAAGCGGGCATTGAAGGTCCAAATGTTGCATGGGGGATGTTTGCGCTTTGTTTGTTCGCAGGCTTAAGTATGGTCACCAATGCACCTTATTACAGCTTCAAAGATGTTCAAATGAAGAAAAGTGTGCCTTTTGCGACCATCGTCTTGCTGGCTTTGATCATCGCTGTCATCAACATTCATCCCCCTACCGTTTTGTTTGCTTTGTTTGTCGGCTATGGCTTATCAGGCTACGTCATTTATGCTTGGAGAAAAGCGAGTGGATTGCAAGCAAGTGTGATCAGTACATCGACCGATGAGCCTGAGGAGTCAGGGCTGCATGATCTTGAGGCAGACAAGGACGATCAAGCGAGACACCCTCAAGGCTAAAAAACAACGAGCTCAAGTCCTGAACTGTGCAGGGTCAGTATTTGTGTTAGACTTTATTCATGAATAAATTGCTAACGCTTCTGCTGCTGCGCTTTAACGGGCGGAGTTAGACGCGAGCGTTCAAACCCCAAAAAGCCCGTATGCAGTTGCAGCGGGCTTTTTTGTTGTGTGGTTGGGATAAGTTGGGAAAAGTCAAAAGAAATTAATTGCTTAAGGAGTACGTCATGGCCGATAAATTGATCATATTTGATACCACTTTAAGAGATGGAGAGCAGTCGCCCGGGGCCTCCATGACCAAGGATGAGAAGTTGCGCATCGCGCGTCAACTGGAGCGCTTGAAGGTGGATGTGATTGAGGCGGGTTTTGCGGCAAGCTCCAACGGTGACTTTGAAGCCGTGAAAGCCATTGCCAACACCATCAAGGAGTCCATCGTTTGCTCACTCTCAAGGGCCAACGATCGAGACATCAGTCAGGCTGCTTTGGCCCTTAAAGGTGCTCAACGAGGGCGAATTCACACCTTCATAGCGACCTCGGCACTTCATATGGAGAAGAAACTTCGCATGAGCCCTGAGCAAGTGCTCGAGCAAGCGAAACTGTCCGTTCGATTTGCCAAAAATTTGGTTGCCGACATTGAATTCAGTCCAGAGGACGGGTACAGAAGCGATGAGGATTTTTTATGCAGGGTGATTGAAGCGGTGATTGCCGAAGGGGCAACGACCATCAATGTACCGGACACGGTGGGTTATGCGGTCCCGGAGCTGTATGGCCGATTCATTAAGAATTTACGTGAGCGCATTCCCAACAGTGACAAAGCCATCTGGTCCGTTCACTGTCACAACGATTTAGGCATGGCGGTGGCCAACTCCTTGGCGGGCGTGATGATGGGAGGGGCTAGGCAGGTGGAGTGCACCATCAATGGCTTGGGCGAGAGAGCAGGCAACTGCTCTCTGGAGGAGATTGTCATGGCGGTCAAAACCCGCAAGGACTATTACGGCTTGGAGTTGGGTATCGATACAAAGCACATTGTGGCCACCAGCAAAATGGTGAGTCAAACCACGGGATTTGTGGTGCAACCCAACAAAGCGGTGGTGGGGGCCAATGCTTTTGCACATGCCTCTGGTATTCACCAAGACGGTGTTTTGAAAGCCAGAGACACCTACGAGATCATGAGAGCTGAGGACGTGGGTTGGAGTGCCAATAAGATTGTCTTGGGTAAGTTAAGTGGTCGAAATGCGTTCAAACAAAGACTGCAAGACTTGGGCGTTCAACTTGAAGGTGAGGCCGATATCAACACCGCGTTTTCAAAATTCAAGGAATTGGCAGATCGCAAGAGCGAAATCTTTGATGAAGATATCTTGGCTTTGGTCAGTGATGAAAGCGTGAGTCAAACACAAGAGCAGTTCTCCTTTGTGTCTTTGTCTCAAAGAAGTGAGACTGGGGAAAAGCCTCATGCCAGCATCGTCTTCAAGGTCCACGGTAAGGAAGTCAAAAGCGAGTCGAACGGCAACGGCCCAGTCGACGCCTCCTTGAAAGCCATTGAAAACTTTGTCAAAAGCGGTGCCGAAATGGTCCTCTATTCGGTCAATGCCATCAGTGGCTCAACCGAGTCTCAAGGAGAGGTCACCGTGCGATTGCAAAACAGTGGTCGTGTGGTCAATGGCGTGGGATCTGACCCAGACATTGTGGTGGCCTCGAGCAAAGCCTATTTGAGTGCTCTGAACAAGCTGCAAAACAAATCCGATCGCGTCGCAGCTCAAGGGTAAACACTTAGGCAGGAGATTCTCTCTTGTGCTTTTAGAGGCAAGAGACCTTGATTGAGGGGCAAGTTTTGGTTTTTTTAAATGAAAACCGAAGCTTGGAGCGTGGTTATTTAAGCAACTTTATAAAAATCATGCAAGTCATTGATCTTGCATGATTTTTTATTTGTTGATACACTGCTCTTTGTCTTGATGGTAAGAGCCCGAAGTCTTTGGGCCTTAAAAGTCTCAAATCCATCACGGCCTTTGCAAAAAAAGGGCTAGCTTGGCGTCGATCTTGCAGAGCTCAAGTGTTGGAGCTGGCAAGGCTGGATTCAAGCAGTTGTGTGTACAGTTTACAAGTGACCTGTCGATCCTATAAAGTGTTGGGCAGAGTAGGCTAAAAAAAGGGGAAATGTTTTGATCAAACTAATTTGGATGAGTTGTTTGCTTTGCTTGCTTAGCGGATGGGCTCAGGCAAAAGTGTCTTCTACCGATGATCAAAACGTGTCACTCGTCAAATCCAAGGACGGTACCGTTAGGCACAGAACCGTTAAATTGAAGCGGTCCATCAAACGTGTGTCTGTGCCTTCTAGGCCTCCTAGGCCTTCTTATGGTCAATTGGCTGGCCTGCATCATTTGTCCGATGACTTGTCGCTCAAATCGAGTGTTGCCTATGTGATTGATCAAGACACGCATGAAGTGCTGCTGAGCAAAAACGATCAAGCGGTTTTACCCATTGCTTCCATCACCAAGCTCATGACGGGTTTGATTGTGAGCGAGAACAAATTGGATTTATCTCAACCCATCACCATCACGGACGATGACGTGGACATGGAAAAGGGCAGTTCATCGAGATTGAGGGTGGGCACCACTTTGACCCGTGGTGAGTTGCTTCATTTGGCCTTGATGGCCAGCGAGAACCGCGCTGCACATGCCTTGGGCCGCACCTTTCCTGAGGGGGGATTGGCTACGTTTGTTCAAAAGATGAATGAAAAAGCGCTGCAATTGGGCATGAAGGACACCAGCTATTACGAACCCACGGGCTTGTCCAGTAAAAATCAATCCAGTGCAAAAGATTTGGCAACCTTGGTGGGGCATGCTTATCAAGACTCTTTGCTCAGAGAGTACTCCACGTCTGCAAGCCATTCTGTTGAGGTAGGCTCCAGGGTGATGAGTTTTCACACGACCAATCGTTTGGTTAAAAATCCCAATTGGGAAATTGGTCTTCAAAAGACAGGTTACATCTCTGAGGCAGGGCAGTGTTTGGTGATGCAAGCCAAAATTGCAGGCCGTCATCTGATCATGGTGTTTTTAGACTCTGCTGGCAAACTCAGCCGTATCGCTGATGCAGAGCGCGTCAGACATTGGGTGGAAGCACAACAAAAATTTGTGGTGCCCCAAAGCTAAAAGGCCTTTTTCTGCGCTTGCTGTTGAGCTAGAAATGTTTTCCTCTTGCGGCTTTCTCAATGTGCGTCACCCAGAGCTTTTGAGATGTCTTGAGCGGTGCTTCGGAGATGAGCGAGCCACTGCTCATCCAGCCTATCGGTTGGTGCCGAGATGGACAAACCAGCGATCAGAAGATGTTGGTCATCATAAATCCCACAAGCCATGCACCTCACGCCCAGTTCCAACTCTTCGTTGTCGCGGGCCACGCCATGCTTCTTTACCTTTGACAACTCAAGCTCGAGGTCTTCAAGCTCAGTGATGCTGTTGATGGTGTTGCCCAGCAAGCCTGTCCTTTGAGCGTAGGCTCTTATTTTGAGTGGATCTTCAGCGGCTAAAAAAAGCTTTCCTACAGAAGTCAAATGCAAGGGCGCGCGTCCCCCGATAGCTCGAACGACTTGCATGCCAGAACGCTCACTGTAGGCGCGCTCGATGTAGACAATCTCATCGCCTTGCCTGAGACTCAAATTGACAGACTGCTCAATCAGATGGTGCAGGCCTCTCATGGGCTCGAGTGCCGCGTCGCGCACATGCAAGCGGGCTTTGACCAAATTGCCCAGTTCCAAAAAACGCATGCCCAGTTGGTAAGTACCTGATTCGGGACGGTCGACATAGTGACCCAGGGCCAAGTCGTTCAAAATTCGATGGGCCGTAGAGGGGTGGAGTTGTGTTTTTTCACTGATTTCTTTGAGGCTCATGGCCTCTTGCCGAGAGGCCAGCAAGTCCATGAGTTTGAAGATTCTCTCAATGACTTGAATGGCGGGGGTTTGAGCGTTTGAATCAGTAGGATGCGTGTTGGCCATGAGCAATCTTAACTCTTTAATTGCGCTTGATGGGGGCCTCAGGCAACATCAACCCACTGGCCGTGTTGGAGAATTTGATAGGGTTTGAACAAAGATTTGTATTTCATCTTTGCACTTTCGTTGATCAAGTAGCCTAAATAGACGAAGGGCAGTTTCATTTGTCGCGCTTGTTCAATTTGCCACATGACGTTAAAGACACCGTAACTGCTGTGACTCTCGGGTTCAAAAAACGTATAAACCGCTGACAAACCGTCGTTCAACACATCCAAGATCGAGACCATTTTGACTGTCGAATGGCCTGTTTTGGGGTCGCTCGCACGAAACTCGACCAGTCTAGAGTTCACTCTAGATTGCAAAAGAAATTGAGCGTACTGCTCGACACTGTCTTGATCCATGCCACCGCCTTCATGTCGGCTGATCTGATAGCGCAAATACAAGTCGTAATGCGCTTGGACGAAATTCAAACGCATGATGCGAACCTCTAAGTCCACATGTGCAGACCAGGCTCTTTTTTGACTTCGATTGGGCTGGTACAAGTCGCTCTTGATGCGAAGGGGAAGACAGGCTTGACAATCATCACAGTGGGGCCTGTAGGTGAACAAGCCAGAGCGCCTAAAGCCTTGGCTGACCAAATCGGAGTACACATCGCTGTTGATCAAGTGTCCAGGGGAGGCGACTTGCGACCTAGCGTCGCGTTCGGGCAAGTAACTGCACGGGTACGGTGCCGTGGCATAGTACTGTAAGCTTTGTAGGGGGAGATCCTTTAAGTGAGTCACGATCAGGCTCAAGAAGGGGATGAAGAAAAAGAGGGCATCAATATCTCTTGCCAGTATATCGGCTTAAAAATCCATGGAGGCGACGCTTGCTTTAAGTGGGGAGAAATTCTTTGTAAAAAGTCGGCTCTCTCGATGGTCTCACCTCCTAAAGAGCTCAGATGGGCTGTTTTTTGCTGGCAATCGATCAGTTCAATCTGATGGTGCTTAGCAAAAGCCACCAAAGCACTCAAGGCTATTTTAGAGGCATCTGTTTGAAAGGTGAACATCGATTCGCCAAAAACAGCACGCCCTAGGTTCACCAGGTAAAGCCCGCCCACCAAAACCCCATCTTGCCAGGTTTCAACGCTGTGAGCGAGTCCTGCCAAATGCAGTTGATGGTAAGCATGGATCATGTCGCGTGTGATCCAAGTGCCGCCTTGCCCCTCACGCTCTACACCAGAGCAGTTTTCAATGACCGTTAAAAAAGCACTGTCCATTTTGATCTCGCACCCCGCGCTTTTGATGAAGCGCTTCAGACGTTTTTTAAGCGACCCGCTCAGCTTGAACTTGTCGGGCAGCAAGACCATTCGTGGGTCGGTGCTCCACCAAAGGACGGGTTGTCCTTGGCTGTACCATGGAAATATGCCCTGGCTGTAGGCCTCTTCAAGCCGTTGAACGCTCAAGCCCCCCCCAGCCGCCAAGAGCCCAGGCGCGCTCGAATGCTTTCCCATCGCTTGACTAAGAGGTGGGAAAGGCGTGTTGGCCTCTAAATAGGAGATCGAACGGTGTTGGAATTCATTGGGCATGGGATGCAAATGGGGCTAGCTTTGAGGAGTGTTTCATGGCATGATAGAGGGTTTTAAAGTTGCGATCAACGATGGGTCGGGAAGTGGCTAAGAAAAGCCTCTTAAAACCCACGAGAACATCTCGCCCATAAGCAAAGGGGACCAGGCCGCCAAGGCGACTTCCCTAGAAAATCGCCTTGATGGAATGCACTTGATCAAAGTGCTTTAACAAAAAAGTATATAGGTATAAAAGCAGCAAAGCAGCAAAGGAAAACGCAGACGTGTCTAGATTTTGGGTCATTGATGTATTGAAATTGTTGGGTGCGCAGTGCATTTTGCTTCATCATTTGTCAATCTATGGCCCGATTGCGCAAGAAATAGACATCTACTACCCCATCTTCATGGATGATTTTTCCGATCTGACTCGGTTGGCCGTTCAGGTGTTTTTGGTGATTTCGGGCTACTTGGCTGCCAAATCCATCAGCCGAATGAAAGAAGTTCACGTGACTGCGTTGTTGTTCAAACGTTTCGCCCGATTGGCTCCGTTTTATCTTCTGTGTTTGTGCATGTGTGTGATGGCTGGCGTTTTGTTGCACGATCACTTGTGGGGCTCATGGGTACCAGAGGTGCCCACTTGGGGAGGCTTTTTGGCGCACGCACTGCTGCTCCAGGGCCTGCTTGATGTGCCATCCATCTCATCGGGTGTTTGGTACGTGGCCATTGATTTTCAGTTGTTTGCTTTGACTGTTTTTTTGGCCTATCTCTTTTCCTCTAGAGAGAAAATTCGCGTCGATAACGCCAAACTTAAATTGAGTTTGTCATTTTTGGGTTTGATGTCTTTGTGGTTTTTTAATCGATTCGCATCCCTGGACAACTGGGCGATTTACTTTATGGGCTCCTACGTGCTGGGTATGCTTGCCAATTGGGCGCACGAGTCTGTCATCAACAGAAAGCTTTTTCTGTGTGTTTGGGTTGTTGGTTTGCTCTCCGTGATCTATGAGCCACGTGTTCGCATTTCACTGGCCTTGTGCATTTCGATGTGCATGTTTTTATGGGCTCAAGACAAGGGGGTGTTTTTGTCCGATAGAACCAAATCGATCCTGTCCATCTTAGGTGACTCGGCCTATGCGGTCTTTTTGAGCCACTTTGCCATGATTTTGGTCTTCAGCTCCCTATGGAACTACTTTGAAATGGAGGGCCTCAAGTCCGCAATGGCCATGGGCCTTTTTTATTGGATCACTTGCGTGTCTTGGGGACTGTATTTGCATCTCAAAGTTGAATCCCAAATCTCCACGCTTGAATGGACGCCTGTTTTGAAAATGTTTTATCGCGCGGGTAACCCCAAGGCGACAGAGCTCTACAAAGCCATTTGAAGCGATGGGCTTGTGGAGGAGGATCTTTGGTTCCCTGCGCCAAGTCCTACTTCTCTAGGACCTTGTGCGGATTTCTCCCCTGATCTTTGCTCAGAATTTGGGTAAGCCCTTAGAAGTCCATGTTCTAGCCATGATTTTTAACACCTAGGTAGCGTTTATACTTCTAAAGTAGCGAAGTTGTGCGGTCATTGGTTCTAAATTCTTAGGTTGGTGAGTTTTCATAACTCGTCAAATGGATTCTTTTAATTTGTTGGGGTGCGCTTTTCAATGAAGATCAAAACAATTGTCACAAGCTTGGTGATCCTAGGGGTCCTCGGAGGCTTGGTTTATTATCGAATGGCCCCCAGCGAAGAGGGGGTGACCAAAGGGCCCAATGAGCCTGCGGTGACGCTCCAGCCCGTTGTGCCCAAGGATGTGGCCGTTAACTTAAGTCTCAACGGCACAGTCACTTCCATCCGAACTGTTGATGTGAGATCGCAAGTCACCAACACCGTCAAAGAGGTGAGGGTCAAGGAAGGACAATTTGTCAAAGAAGGCGATATTCTTTTTGTGTTGGACACCAGAAGCGACAAGGCCAATGTTGCCAAGTTGACGGCGCAATTGTTGCGTGACAAAGCTTTGGCCGCTGATCAAGATCGCCAATACGCCAGAGCGCAAGAGTTGAAACTCAAGAACTTTGTCTCTCAAGGCTCGGTCGACACGACGATGAGCCAGCGAGATGCACAAGTGGCCTTGGTGGCTTCTGATGAAGCCGCTCTTGAAGCGGCCAAAGTGGCCTTGGATTTCAACACCATCAGGGCGCCTATTTCAGGTCGCACTGGGGTGATCAATGTGTTTCCAGGTACTTTGGTGCTTCCTCAAACGGTGAGCTTGCTCACGATCACGCAGCTCGACCCCATCAGTGTTCAGTTCACTGTGCCTGAGAGTCAGTTGGCCAAGCTGCAAGCTGCACTGAAGTCCTCTGCTGCATCGCAAGGGTCGAGCAACGTTGAGGTCAAGGCACCCAACACGAACAAAAGCGTTTCAGGGCATTTGTATTTCGTTGATAATTTAGTGGACCCAAGCTCTGGCACCATCAAGGCCAAAGCCAGATTTGAAAATAAAAACAACGATTTGTGGCCAGGACAGTTTGTCCAGACCAAGGTCAATTTGGGGATGATCAAAGACGCGTTGTCCATCCCTTCAAAGTCGATTGTCAACAGTCCCAACGGCAAATTTGTGTATGTCGTGGGTGAAGACCGAATCGCAAAACAAAAACCGATCAAAGAACTTTATGGCTCAGGAGAGTTCATGGCTGTTGAAGGGCTCAGCGCCAACGACGCGGTGGTGGTGGACGGCAAGCAAAACGTGAGGCCAGACGCCACGGTCAGAATCATCACGCCTGGCGCCTCCAAGCCCGGTGCGACCGATGCCAAAGGCGGTGCTGCTGGGCCCATTGACGGACAGGCCAAAGAAAAGTCAGCCCCGAGCTCTGAGCCAGCTGGCGCAAAAGACAAGCCGCCCGCAAGCCCCAAGCCCACTGAAGTGGCGCCTACAGCGAAATAAGCCCTAGCCCAGTATGAACATTCCTCAGCTATGTATTCAGCGCCCAGTGATGACGGTGCTCTTGAGCCTGTCCACGGTCATGGCGGGCTTGTTGGCCTATTCCAAGATACCCATCTCCGCTTTGCCCAGTTACAACACACCCGTGATCAGCGTGGGCGCCAGTTTTCCGGGCGCAAGCCCAGAGACCATGGCGGCCTCTGTGGCTTTACCTCTGGAGAAGCAATTCTCCACGATCGACGGCATCAACGTGATCAGTTCGACCAGCATTTTAGGTTCGACCACCATCACGCTGGAGTTCAATTCAGATAAAAACATTGACCTGGTCGCCGTGGACGTGCAAGCCGCTTTGTTGCGTGCGCAAAGATCTCTTCCCGTCGAGATGACCACCCCTCCAAGCTACAGGAAAGTCAATCCAGCGGATTCGCCTATTTTGTTTGTGGCCTTGACCTCTCCGTCCCTCAGTTTTTCAGAGCTCAATGATTACGCGGAAAATCTGATTGCCCCCACCATCTCCACCATCAATGGCGTGGCTTTGGTCAATGTCTACGGGCAAAAGCGTTTTGCCGTTCGCGTCAAGGCCAACCCACAAGCGCTTGCCAGTTATGGCCTCACCATGGAGGATGTGTTGGCGGCCGTGAACTCGGCCAATTCCAACACGCCCGTGGGTATTTTGGATGGTCCCAAGCAACTCTTGACCATCACCTCGAACAAGCAATTGACCAAATCCAGTGAGTTTGCCAACCTGGTCATCAGTTCACGCGCCAATGGGGTGGTGCGGCTCAAGGACGTGGCAAGCGTTCAAGACAGTTACGAGTCCGTGCGTACGCAGGCCAGCTACATGGGTAAAACATCCATCATTTTGGCGGTTCAAAGGCAGCCCAAAGCCAACACGGTTGAGGTCATCGACAACGTTCAAAAGCTTTTGCCGGGTTTAAAAGCTCAAATGCCGTCCTCGGTCGATATTTTGCCCTTGAACGACCGGTCCATTTCAATTCGTGAGGCCATTCACGATGTGAAGTTGTCCTTGGCTTTGACGGTGGTCTTGGTGGTTTTGGTGATTTTGATGTTCATCCGTCGCGCAGTCGCCACCATCATTCCCACCCTCAGTTTGCCCGTGTCCTTGATTGGCGCCATTGGGTTGCTCTATGCGCTGGGTTACAGCTTGGACAACATTTCCCTTTTAGGGATCACTTTGGCCGTGGGTTTGGTGGTCGACGATGCGATTGTGATGCTTGAGAACATTGTGCGCCACATTGAAGATGGGATGACGCCCATGGAGGCCTCACTGAGGGGGGGTAAAGAAATGGCCTTTACCATCATCTCCATTTCAGTCTCCTTGGTGGCTGTTTTTATTCCTATATTCTTCATGCCCGGTGTCATTGGACTGCTGTTTCATGAGTTTGCCGTGGTGGTTGGCTTGTCGGTCTTGGTCTCGGCCGTGGTGTCTTTGACCTTGGTGCCCATGCTGTGCAGTCGTTTTCTGCCAGCCCATAAAGCCAGTCAGGTGAGTGGGCAAGGGTCTCACGCTAGCGCCCAAGAGGGCGCATTTGGTCGCTGGTTTGAACACGCATTTCAGTCCTTGCTCGATGCCTATACCAGCAGCCTTGACGTGGCTTTGCTGCACCGAAGATGGGTGCTTTTTGTGGCGTTCATCACCTTTGTTTTAACGGCTTGGCTCTTTGTGATCAGCCCCAAAGGCTTCTTTCCCGAAGAGGACATTGGTCAAATTCAAGTGACCACAGAAGCCTCAGAGGACATTTCATTCGCTGAGATGGTTCGCATCCAAAATTTGATCGCTGCTCGCTTGCAAGAAGATCCCAACGTGGACTATGTGTCCACCTTTGTGGGTTCTGGATCGTTCACTTCATCGCCACTTAATTCAGGACGCATGTTCGTTTCCCTCAAGCCTTTGAGCCAGAGACCTAAAATCCAGGAGGTGATCGAAGGGCTCAGGAAGAGGGCGCGTTATCCTGGATTTGCGGTGTACATGCGGCCGGTGCAAAACTTGCAGCTCGGGGGCAAGGTCAGCAAGTCCAGATACCAGTACGTTCTTCAAAGTGTGAGTGCGGATTCTTTGAACGAGTGGTCCAACAAGCTTCAACAAAAGATGCGTGCAGACCCCGCTTTTCGGGACGTCACCAGCGATTCACAACTCAGAGGTCTGCAAGCCAATGTGATTTTTGATCGAGACAAGGCGGGTCAGTTGGGGGTGCAAACCCAAGACATCCGCTCTGCCTTGTACAGCGCCTTTGGAGACCGTCAAATATCCACCATCTTTACACCTGTGAGCAGTTACTTGGTGATCTTGGAGGCACCGGAAGACTTTAGGAAGTTTGAAGATCAAATTGGTAACATTTATGTCAGGTCCAAGTTGAGCCAGCAAGTGATCCCTCTGTCGAGCCTGGTGACCGTGACCAGGGGCGTTGGGCCCACCGCTGTCAATCACCAAGGGCAGCTGCAAGCGGTCACCATCTCCTTTAATTTGGCGCCGGATGTGCCGCTTGGCGATGCAACGAAAAAAATCTCCGTGTTCACCCAAGACATTCAGTTGCCTGCCTCCATCATGACCAAGTACGGTGGGGATGCTGCGGTGTTCCAAGACACACAGTCCAGTCAGGTGGTTTTGTTGGTGGTGGCGGTTTTGGTGATCTATGTACTTTTAGGTGTTTTGTATGAAAGTTATATCCACCCCTTGACGATTTTGGCGGGATTGCCTTCTGCCGCTGTGGGTGCTTTGCTCTTTTTGTGGTACTTTAAAATCGATTTGACCTTGATCGCAACGATTGGTATTTTGATGCTGATTGGCATCGTTAAGAAAAATGCCATCATGATGATTGACTTTGCCTTGGATGCACAAAGAAACAGTGGTCTGGATCCTGAGCTTGCAATTCGCCAAGCTTGTAAGCTGCGTTTCAGGCCGATTTTGATGACGACCTTTGCTGCCCTTATGGGCGCACTGCCGATCTCCTTGGGGCTAGGCGCAGGTGCTGAATTGCGAGCCCCACTCGGTATTGCCGTGGTGGGAGGTTTGTTGTTCTCTCAGGTCATTACCCTCTACATCACGCCAGTCATCTATCTGTACCTAGATCAATGGGCTGGAAAAGGTCCCTTGGTCATCCAAGAGGACTTGGAGATTTAAAGATCAACCGACAAGGGGAAAGCCCATGGTTCAATGGGTTGTTGGATTAGAGTTACACTCACGCTCATTGAGGTTTAGACCAACTTTTTAACTCAAGGCCCATGGGCGCTTTAAGGTCCATGTCAAGCCCCGGGACCTTGAGGCTGAAGTTGAAGTTGGCGGGTCGACCTTAAAAAAAAGGGGTTAACCCTAGGAGGAGCTAAATCACGAGAGTGATAAGCTCCGAACAGATTCTTTTTTACAGTGGAAAACTATGAAATTAACCATCAACGATCAAGCCAGAGAACTCGATGTAGAACCTGATATGCCCCTTTTGTGGGCGTTAAGAGATGAACTTGATGTCAAGAGTCCCAAATACGGTTGTGGTATTGCCCAATGTGGAGCTTGTACCGTTTTACTCAATGGTGAGCCTGTTCGTTCTTGCTCCTATCCTGTATCTGCTGCAGTGGGTCAACAAGTGGTGACCTTGGAGGGCTTGGAGAAAAAGGGTAAGTTGCATGCGGTTCAACAAGCCTGGATTGACCATGAAGTGCCACAATGTGGCTACTGTCAGGGTGGCCAAATTTTAGCGGCTGTGGCCTTGCTGAAGAAAAAACCCAAACCCACCGACGTGGACATCGATGCAGCGATGACCAACATT
>Ga0209829_10000278_pt1 | contig 47763 bp, 43 predicted proteins | sample C_140205_EF_Meta_FD_187311 | JGI IMG/M metagenome (GOLD analysis project Ga0209829, IMG submission 187311) | Freshwater microbial communities from Lake Croche, Canada to study carbon cycling - C_140205_EF_MetaG (SPAdes) (version 2) | ecosystem: Environmental > Aquatic > Freshwater > Lake...
AAAGTAAGAGACATGTATCAAATAAGATTCCCTTATAAAACTGTTTATTATAGCTAATGAGTAAGTTGGACTGGAAATTTATTACCGATGCGCCATTAAGCTTGAACTGGGCTGAAAATAATATGGTAGAATTGGAGGTAGAAGGCAAGCATATTACCCTAGCAAAATGGAAGGAAGGATACTTAGCTTTTGCGAGCAAATGCCCGCATGCCAGTGGTCGCATGGCACAGGGCTATATTAACCCTTTGGGCCAGGTGGTTTGTCCATTACATAGATATTGTTTTGATATGAAAAATGGCCGAAATACAAGCGGCGAGGGCTATTTTTTGAAAACCTACCCGATAGAGTTAAGAGAAGAGGGTCTTTTTATTGGTTTTCAGTCATTTTCTTTGTTTTAATGTTTTGTTCTTAACTAAAATTTATTATTTTTGCCACCCTTAAAAGGAACACTCCTCCTTAGCTCAGTTGGTTAGAGCACATCACTGTTAATGATGGGGTCCTCCGTTCAAGTCGGAGAGGGGGAGCCACACTGGACAAGCCATCAGAAATGATGGCTTTTTCTTTGTCTATCAGGTAGTTAGACTAGTTGCATCTTTTCTTATATTTACCTTATGAAAACACTTCTTTTGGTTTTAACTTTCTCACTTTGTGGAAATGTATATTCCCAAAGCACGTTGAGTCCCAAAGAATTTAAGCCTATTGAAGTTTATCATTCTGAAGATTTGATTATCATTCAAATTTCTGATAATGCATTTTTGCATACTTCATACCTACAAACAAATGATTTTGGGAATGTTCCCTGTAACGGGATGATAGTTCGAAATAGTAATGAAGTGGTTGTATTTGATACACCAACAAATAATAAAAGTGCTGAAGAATTAATCAATTTTATTATGAAAAAACTTCATTGTAAAATAAATGCGATTGTTCCCACTCACTTTCACGATGATTGTTTAGGGGGCTTAGCCTCATTTCATAAGTTACAAATCCCTTCGTTTGGCAATTTTAGTACCATCGAATTAGCCAAAATAAATAATGTTGTAGTGCCTCAAAATGGATTTAACGATTCCCTTAAATTAAGCGTTGGAAATACATATGCCGTTGTAAAATATTTTGGTCAAGGACATACTAAAGATAACGTTGTAGGTTTTTTCCCAAAGGAGAACATATTATTTGGAGGCTGTTTAATAAAAGAACTACAGGCCACAAAAGGGTATTTGGGAGATGCCAATGTTGGAGAATGGTCAAGTACTGTTGAGAAAGTGAAACAACAATATCCGAATGTTAAAATTGTTATACCTGGTCACGGAAAAATTGGAGGTAAAGACCTGCTAGATTTCACGATTAAATTATTTGAGTCCAATTAGTTACAAATTTTCACGAAGTTCAACCCTTTAATTTCCTGATAGTCACATACTCAATCATCGCATTATAGTTGCATCTTTCGTCGAAAAGGGGAGCACAAAAGAATAGCCTTGCATTTTGCAGGGCTTTTTTATTGGTTATTAGTGAGTTAGGGTTTTCTTGTTAGCGTATAAATACGCTGTTTTCTATTCATTTTCCTTTAGGTATTCATTTTTAATAAAGTAGTTGAAATATTTTATTAAAGTTCCATTTTAAGTTAACTTTGTAAATGAGGGGGTCCAATGAATCAAGTAAGAAAACTGGTTTTCTATAAAAACCATTTTTATGATTTTTTTGATATACAATCAGAGAAGACAAAAGAAAAAATCGATTATGTTTTATTCTTCATTACGCACATAGAAAAAGTGCCGGACAAGTTTTTAAAACATTTAGAAGGGCAAAAAGGGTTGTATGAAGTAAGAGTTGAACATGGCAATAATATTTTTAGAATATTCTGTTGTTTTGATAAAGGGAAAATTGTTGTTTTATTAAATGGCTACCAAAAGAAAACTCAAAAAACATCTCTTAAAGAAATAGAGATGGCGAATAAATTAATGAAGGAATATTTTAGTATTCTAAATAAATAAATAATGGCAAAAAATAATATTACAAATTTTAATGAGCATTTAACTGGACGTTATGGTGAAAGAGGTTCAGAGAGAAGAACTGAATTTGAAATAAAGGCAAAAGCATTTTTAATTGGAGAGTTAATAAAAGAGGAAAGAAAAAATGCTAAAATGACGCAGGAACAATTGGCGGATAAGATTGGAGCCAAAAAAAGTTTCATATCCAGAATTGAGAATGGCAAAACTGATATTCAACTATCAACTTTATACAGGCTGCTTGAATTTGGATTAGGTAAAACTGTTGAGGTTTCTGTTAACTAAAACTACCTAAACTTGAGTTTGCAATTTGCAACTTCAATTTGCAACTTTGGTGGGTTATTGGCATTGCAACATATTTTCTTCACTATTTTTTTCCCTAGATAGAGATATTTTTTATTTTTGTTCTAAATCAAATAGACTCAAAATGAACGCACCTTTCAGCAAGTACCTCTACATTGGTTTTTTATTATTAGGCTTATACCAAGGCATTTTCTCTAAAGACTATGTTCAAGCGGCAGCATCTCTGGGTATAGGCTTGGCATTTGATCCATTCAATCCAGAACAAAAATGGAATGAAAGACCCACTTGGCAAAAGGCAGTTTTAATTATTCACCTTGCTTTAGTAGCAGCCATGTTCGGATTTGGCATTGGCTTGAATGACAAATAACCTTCCTTTAATTTTAATTATTTTAAAATCAACAAAGTTTGATGCGGCTTGCCTTATTGCATTAATTAGCAATAAGAAATTTATTTACATCTAACCAATAGATGAATGAATCAAACCAGCGGTTACTTGTTTTATTTGGATTTCCTAAGCCAAACCCATGCCCTCCATTTTGATATAAATGAAATTCAACTGGTCGACCAGCTTTAAACCAAGAATCAATTACTCCAAATTGGGAATTAAATAAAAAATCATCTGAGGCAATTACATTAAACATTGGAGGAGCATTTTCGGGTACTTTCACTGGCCCCATTCCTCCATAAATTGGACCAATAAAAGCAAGCTTCATGGTTTTGGAATTTAGTGTTGCATGCATCGTTAGTCCTGCTCCTGCAGAAAAGCCAATCATTCCAATTCTTTTTGTATCAATGCCCCATTCACTCGCGTTTTTTACAATCATAGCATAGGCTGCTTCAGCATCCTCAAGTTGATTAGATAGATCCATTTGTACAGGAGTTGAAGGGGTCGCTTTTTTTGAAGTATCATCAGTTTTTTGTGGTGCAGGACGAGGGCGGTTCATCCATGCTGTAAATTCATCCAAAGATTCTACAGTTGGAAACAATCTATATTTTAAAACAAATGCAGCTATTCCTTTTTTAGCAAGTGCCTCGGCTACTTCCCATCCTTCATTACCCATGGAAAGCCATCTAAATCCACCGCCAGGAGCAACAATGACAGCAGCTCCAGTTGCCTTTCCTTTTTCAGGTAAGAAAGGGGTTAAGGTGGCTATGGAAATATTTCTTGCCATTGGGTCACCCCATTGGCGAAACCAAGATTCTGGTGCAGGCTGATCCTTCACAGATCCTGTGCCTAATAAAATTGCATTGGGTTCTTTAGGAGCATCAAGAGGGTAAATAGTTCCATCCTGAGCATATGTATTTAATGCGAAGCATTGGAAACTTAGTAGAATAAATAGTTTGTAAATTTTTTGCATGATGTTTCAATATTTTTTTTGGTCTAATAATTTTACTTTAATGAGTCTAGGGAATCACATAATGAAAATACAAATTAATTATGTATTTTTTATTTATTTAATGAATATGAATCGGGGAAGCAATTTTGACATTGAAGGCTTTCAAGTAATTAAACCAGTCTGAAGCAGAAACAATTTCACCTGCTTTATCCCAAGCGGCCCCTTTGTAGTAAACTAAGGGTTGATTTGATTTACTTTCAACAATGGAAAGTAAATGCCCTTTAGTTAATGTCATTTTATTTTTAATGGATGGTATGATACAAGCCACTCCTATTGTGCCGTCCTTTCCATGCGTTGGCTCCCAATAACCTAATATACCTTGTTGTTCATCTAAGTGCATGGTACCTGCATCTGCCCTTCTTGAAATTCCGATGGCTAATGGAAGTGGTTCGCTTTTATTAAATGAATACACAACACTTACTTTATTTAATTGTGCTCCTGCATCTAATGAAATAGATTTTGTTACAGCTACCGTATCACCATCTACATTCCATGTATCATAGCTTAATTCAAAACTACTTCTCAGTGGACCATTATCCAACACTTTCCAACTTGAATAATTTTTGGGGTACCAAATAGAATCTTTACTATAAGGGGCAATATCTCCCGCTCCTAAAAAATAGCCAACATGATAATAATCTAATCCATCTCCATTGTCCTCATGGTAGTTATTTGTTTTATACCATTCATTGATAACCATTTTTTTAGTTCTTTTAGACCAGATATCAGTACCATATGCGTTTTCATTTGGAGTTTTTTCCAATGCCTTTCCATACATTCTAAATGCAATTTTATCATTTTCCCATGCAAAATCATCTTTGCGTTCTGGAACAAATCTGCAATAAGTTTTTGTTTCAAAAACAGGCCTAGTTCCTTTTGCAAGCTGAATAGTTATACTTGCACGAGCAGGGATACTTACCTGTACTAATAAATGTTGTATGACTTTGCTTGCCTTATATTCATACTGGTAAACAATGGGGGCTTTTGTTTTTTTATTGATAATGACTAAAGCTGATGTATCAATATTATTATATTTTGACAGAATGGTATTCCATGGAATTTCAACTACCTCATTATTTCTTTCCATATTAGAATTATTGGTTAACACAATAGTAGCTTGACCAAAAAGTAAAGTGCTAAACAAGATAAAACTTACCACCAATAAAATATTTTTCATTCAATCAAATTTAATAATCTACTGCGTAGTCTTTTTGAAATGGTTTTCCACTCCATGCTTTTCTTTGCGTCCATTCGGTAAAGGGGTTGGTCCAAAATTCATGTGTGGCTTCTAAGCCTAGGGGTAAAAAAGCCAATGAAGTTAAATACATACTGCCTGTATTAGAATAAGAGTCGGTAATGGCTTCCTGTTGATCGCCAATAAAACCAAGTGTAAGCCAGCCTTCCTTTGTAAATGTACTTGGGATAAAAATATTTTTAAAAACTGCAGTCAATGCACTTCTTACTTGCGCAGGTGCTATAGGTGTAGGCAGTTGATTGTCTAATGCTAATTTGGCCAATGGTTGAAAGGCACCCACTCGGTAGGTAGAGGATCGGCCTACCACGACAAAAGTACCTTCTGGTGAAATAAACCTTTCTTGAAAGGTAGCATAGCGTTGCATCCTTTTATAAGCTAATTCATATTCAGAAGAGGGTATGCGGTTTTTTATTCTATTTACACGAAGTACTTCTACCAACATAGGTTGTATCACAAATCCATTATAATGATCAAAATGGAATTTTTCACCATCCGAATACCATCCATCTCCTACATACCAAGATTCTATTTTTTTAATTGCTTTATCTATTCTGTCAGTATCAAATGGCTTATCAATGAATAATAAAAAACTTTCAATCATCGCTGCAAACAAAACCCAATTATTATTTGGGGGTTCTATTTTTCTTAGCTCCGTAAATTCTTTAATATAATTTTCTTTCGTCTTTTGATTTAATGGTTCCCACAAAACTTTTGGTGCAGATAAAAGTGCTTGTGCTATAAATGCTGCATCTACTAAAGGTTGCCTATCCTTGGGGTTTCCCCAATATAAATAATCTGAACTATTGGGGTCCACTGCATTCGCTAAACTCTGCAAGCTTTGTTTTCTCAATCTATTTCTAGTTGCTGTTTCTTTAATAGCATCCTTAGTAGTATTGTTATCAGGTAAGGATAAAAAAGGGGCAATGCCTACTAATAATCTTCCAAATGCTTCCATGTAAGCTACTTGGGTATTAAGATTACCCCAGGTAGGACTATAGGCTACTTTCATTTTTAATTTTAATTCACCCTTATTCATATTCTCTAAAACAGGAGTAGCTATTTTATCTAAAAGGCCCACCCAGTAAGCACGATCCTGTGCTCCAGTATTTTCTTTTTGATTGCTTACGATTGTTGTGGCAGCCAGTGTATTAGCCGCAGGGAGTAAGCCTAATGTACTTAACAAGGAGGACCACTTTAAAAAATTTCTTCTTTCCATATAATTGCTTCAATTAATAATATGGCTTTATGCTTATAGCCCATAGAAATTATTTATTTAAATACCAATCTTTATATCTTTTCAAAGCTTCTAATAAATAGTAATCTGCATAAACCAAAGGCACGTCTATTTCTGAATTCAAGGGCAATGCACCAACACAATGTTTTATTAAGAAACCACCATTCTCTCCCACTTTTGCAAGATAGGCATCACTGGATAAGGATTCCATCATTTTAACTCCAGAATTTATAAATTCATTTTTTTCCTTCCCAGTAGTAAATTGTCCTAATTCCATAAGCGCAGAAGCGGTAATGGCTGCAGCAGAAGCATCTCTTTTAGCAAGGGGTTGAAGGCCTGCGTCAAAATCCCAGTAAGGTACTTTGTCCTCTGGCATATTAGGATGATGTAAAATAAACTTTGCTATATTTTTTGCAAAATTCAAGTATTTAATATTTTTTGTATCACGATACATGACAATAAATCCATACAAACCCCAGGCTTGTCCACGCGACCAAGCCGATGTATTGGCGGCTCCTTGATGGGTTGCTTTTTTTAATACTTTACCAGTTTCTTGATCATAGTCTACCACATGAAATGAACTAAAGTCGCTTCTGTAATGATTTTGGATGGTGGTATTGGTATGCGTTTCTGCTATGGCTTGGTATTTGGGATCTCCTCCATGTTGGCTTACCCAATTCAACATTTCTAAATTCATCATATTATCAACAATAACAGGACAATTAAAATATTGATTTTTATTCCATGATTGTATGGATTTCATTTTTGGTCTATAGCGAGTGGCTAAAGATTCCGCCGATCTAAAAATTATTTGCTTGTATTTCTCGTCTTTAAATAACCTGTAGGCATTACCATAACTGCAGTACATCATAAATCCTAAATCATGATTCTCTGTGAATGTTTGGTTGGACTCGATCACTTTTAAAGCACGTAAGGCTTCTGCTTTAATGGTTTCGTCATGTGTTTGTTCAAAAATGTATAATAAGGATCCGGGATAAAAGCCTGTACACCACCAAGTAATATCTTTTGATATAAGTTTATTGGTTGTTTTGTCGTAGGATTGAGGCAAGCTATCCTTAGGCACTTGCTTCATCATATACAAATATTGATTTTTTGCTAGGGTATAGTTATCGATAATAAGTTTACTCATGACTTGATCTCTCTTACTCGTTTGAGTAAAGCCAAGGGTACTTAACAAAATCAATAATAATAGCAGTAGGGGTTGTTTTAAGTTCATTAGTTTAGTTTTAAAAATAAAATTTACCTTTATTAATAGTGAGGATAAAATTTGCTATAGTAATGTAGCAAAAAACTGGCAAATTAAAAAGGTTTTATAAAATAATTATTTTAAAATAATCTATATGCAAATAAGATTTCAGCATAGTCCATTAGAGACTAGCAAAATGAATACTACCGAATTGCGTTCTAATTTTTTAATTCAGCAGCTAATGCTAGCCGGCGAAATAAACTTAGTCTATTCTCATTATGATAGAATGATTGTAGGGGGTGTAATGCCTACCAATAAAAATATTGATTTACCCAATGAAGCAGAATTAAAAGCTGAGTTTTTCTTAGAACGCCGCGAGCTAGGGATTATCAATATTGGCGGTAAAGGAAAAATTATAACTGATGGGGTAGAATATGTAATGGAAAAATTAGCATGCTTATATGTTGGTAAGGGCACTAAAAAAGTAAATTTTTCTAGTGTTGACGCAAAGGATTCCGCTATGTTTTATTTATTGTCTGCTCCTGCACATCATGTGTATCCAACTACGAAAATTTCAAAAGAACAAGCGGCACCAGTTATTTTAGGAGATTTTTCTACTTCTAATAAACGCACTATCTATAAATACATTCATAATGATGGCATACAAAGCTGTCAGCTGGTGATGGGGGTTACTATCTTAGAGGAAGGTTGTGTATGGAATTCTGTACCGCCACATACGCATACTAGGCGCATGGAAGCTTATTTTTATTTTGATTTGAATGAGGCACATCGTGTGATGCATTTTATGGGAGAACCACAGGAAACAAGACATATAGTTATTGCCAACAATGAAGCTATTTTATCAGCCCCTTGGAGTATGCATTTTGGTGTAGGTACATCCAATTATGGATTCATTTGGGGAATGGCAGGGGAGAATAAGGAATTTACAGATATGGACCCGGTTGCCATAGCTACTATTCAATAAAGCAGCGGGGAAATATGACAACATTAAACTCAATGATGACTTTAAGATTAGCTAATGTATCAGAAATAGATATTATTTGGACTATTTTACAACAAGCCATAGCGCAAAGAAAAATGGACGGGAGCGATCAATGGCAAAACGGTTATCCCAATGAGCAAACTGTTGCTGATGATATTAATAATGGCGCAGGATATATATTGGTTGACAATCATATAATAGTAGCTTATGCTGCTATTATTTTTGGCATAGAACCTGCCTACAATGATATTAAAGGTAATTGGCTTTCCAATGGCGAATATGCAGTGGTTCACCGGGTAGCCACTTCTGGTGATTTTAAAGGCAAAGGTATCGCCACACAATTATTTACTATGATTGAAGATTTGTGTATCGGTAAAAATGTTTTTAGTATTAAAGTGGATACTAATTTTGACAATGTGCCCATGCTTAGGATTTTAGAAAAATTAAATTACTCCTATTGTGGTGAAATATTTTTTAGTGGCTCATCAAGAATGGCGTATGAAAAATTATTAAAGTAATCCAATAATATTTATCAAACATAAATAAGAAACACAGCATGAAATATCTTTTATTTTTTTCCATAGTCTTATATAGCATTAGCTCCTTTGCTCAAAAAACGGTCATTACCAACCTGACCTATTATTCGTCAAAGGATACGAGTGATGCCTACAAGAAAAGTCAATGTAAATTGGATATATACATTCCTAATAACAATAAATCATTGCCCGTTATTGTTTGGTTTCATGGGGGTAGTTTAACAGCCGGCACTAAAGAAATTCCCGAGGAATTAAAAAGTGACAAATTTATTATCGTTTCTGTAGAATACAGATTAAGCCCCAAAGTGCATTCGCCCGTTTATATTGAAGATGCCGCTGAGGCAGTAGCTTGGGTATTTAACAATATTCAGCAATATGGCGGTGATACAAGTAAAATATTTTTATCAGGACATTCTGCTGGAGGCTATTTAATCATGATGTTAACCATGGATGATTCTTGGTTATTAAAAAGAAATATTGCTACTAGTAAAATTAGAGCAGCCATACCTTTAAGTCCGCAAGTGATCACTCATTTTACCATTAGAGCCGAAAGTAAAATCAGCGAAATTCAACCTGTGATTAACGAGTTAGCGCCAATGCATTTTATAAAGTCAAATACACCCACGATTGTTGATATCACCGGGGATAGAGAACTGGAACTATTTGGAAGGTATGAAGAGAATGCCTATTTTGTAAGAATGATGAAATTGGCTGGGAATAAAAAGATTTCATTGTATGAATTACAAGGATTTAGTCATGGTGCCATGCTACTTCCTGGTATTCATTTAATGTTTCAAGAAATTGATAAAATTTTAAAATAAAAATAAATGAAAAAAATAATATTCTTTCTTTTTTTAGTTTTCATTACCTGCAATTTGTTGGCGCAAGACTTAACCCAAGGGCTCTGGTACAACGAAAAGAAAAGTGCGAAAGTGCAATTCTATCAACAAGGGGATAAGTTATTTGGGAAAATAGTTTGGCTAAAAGATCCTTTATTAAATGGCAAACCAAAAGTAGATAAAACCAATCCAGATGCTGCACTTGCAGCCAAACCTTTATTAGGATTGGTATTTATGAAAGGGTTTTCTAAAACTGAAAAAAATATTTGGGAGCAAGGTACCATTTATGATCCTGAAAATGGTAAAACTTATCAATGTAAATTAACAATTATCTCCCCTACTCAATTAGATGTACGAGGCTTTATAGGCTTTTCAATAATGGGAAGAACCTCGCATTTTACAAAAGCTGATTAGTTAATACATTATATTTGAAATAGCTTAATTAAAAACCATCAATCACTTTTATGTTAAAAAAATTATTCAACATTGTCAGTCTTTTTCTAATTTTACTATCACCTCATTTGGTGCAAAGTCAGGAAACGTCTGGCAAATTAGTTTCCCCAGATCATAAATTAGAAATCACTTTTCAAACGGGGCAACTTGATAAAAAAGGACCTGTTAATCAACTTTATTATACGGTTACTTTTAAAGGGAAGCAATTGTTTAAACCTTCTTTACTTAGTCTTGATATTAAAGGGGCGCAAGCTTTAGGCACTGATGTACGCATTATCAATAGTAAAATAACTGCTGGCAAAGATGCTTATCAATTGGTGGTGGGCAAGACAAATAAAGTAAATGAGCAGTTTAATAGCTTACAATTAGAGCTACAAGAAAATAGTGCACCTGCACGAAAATTAACAATAGAAGCAAGAGCTTATAATGACGCTGTTGCTTTTAGATATATAGCCCCACAACAGGAAGCATTAGAAGCAGGGTATGAATTAATAAATGAAAATACAGAATTCCATTTCAGCAATGATGCTATTACCTATGCCCAAGTATTACCTCATTATAGATCCATGTATGAAAGTGAATACTTAAAATTATCTGTAAGCGCCTTTTCTAACCAGGGGGGTGTAAAAAGTTCTGTATTAATTGGATTGCCTTTACTAGCAGAAGTGCCAGGTGCTGGATGGGTGGCGATTGCAGAATCTGAATTGCAAGGATATAGTTCTATGTATTTGACAAATCCTTCTGGTGGATGGAATGGCCACACCATGTTGTCTAGGCTTTCACCTAGGCTTGATAGTTCGGGCATTGCAGTAAAAGGAAAGGGAAGCCTTCGTTCTGCTTGGCGTATTATTATGGTGGGAGAGGAACCAGGTAGAATCATTGAATCCAATGCACTCATGAATTTAAGTAGTCCATCAGCCATTGCCAATACCGATTGGATTAAATCGGGCAAAGCATCTTGGGATTGGTGGAGTGGTAGTCTTGGCCCCGATGGTAAGCCTGCTTATACAACTACCAACATGAAATATTATGTTGACTTTGCTGCTAAATCGGGTCTTGAATATATGATGTTAGATGCTGGATGGTTTGTGTCTAAAGATATTACCAAGATGAATGGGAGAGTTGACATTCCTGAATTGGTTAAATATGCCGCTACTAAAAATGTAAAAGTTTGGATTTGGTTATATGCACCTTATGTGTTTAAACAAATGGATGAAGCTTTTGCGCTTTATGAAAAATGGGGGGTAGCAGGACTTAAAATTGATTTTATAGAAAGGGATGATCAGTTTGGAATTGATTTTCATTATAAAGCTGCGCAAAAAGCAGCAGAACATCATTTGATGTTAGATCTGCATGGAGGTACCAAACCTTTTGGTTTAGAAAGAACTTATCCTAATGTAATGAGCTACGAAGCTGTATTAGGCATGGAGCAATCCAAAGGGGGCACTAGAGATAATCCAGAAAATCATACCATGCTTCCTTTTACCCGTATGTTAGTAGGCCCTTTGGATTATACACCAGGCGGTTTTGATAATGTAACAAGAGAACAGTTTTATCCAAAAAGTGATTCACCTATGGTGATGGGAACCAGAGCACATCAATTGGCATTATATGTAGTTTATCAAGCTCAATTAGGTATGGTGTCTGATCATCCAAGTGCCTATGAAGGACAGGCCGATTTTGAATTTATTAAAAAAGTGCCTGCTTCTTGGGATGAGATTAAAGTGATACATGGCATACCAGGCGAATACATTAGCATTGCTCGTCGAAAAGGGAATGACTGGTATATTGGAAGTATCACCAACTGGACTGCTAGAAACCTAAGTTTACCACTTTCATTTTTGGGTGCTGGTAATTATACTGCAGAAATTTATAGTGATGCAGCTGATGCAAAAACCAATCCTAAACACACTTCGATCTTTAAGCAACAAGTAAATAATAAAACCGTTTTACAAGCTAAATTAGTTACTGGCGGCGGCTATGCGGTTCGGATTGTTAAAACAAAGTAAGCAACTACTATCTATAAAAAAGCTATCAATGTATATTGGTAGCTTTTTTCTTTTTAAGAAGGTCGTACTATTTTTTTAGACAGTGGCTATAAAATTTTAAATACTAATGTGCTTTTATTTCGAAGGGCAGTTGCGTACTTCCTAATTGTCCCTTCGAGGTCATTCCTTGTAATACAATTACATATTTGCCCGCTACATCTGAGGTATAAAAAAAGACAGATTTCTTCCCCGTGCTTGATGTGTTTACGGATGGTGACCAGTACAATACATTTCTAAAGTCTGGCAATCTATTGTCAATTTCTTTCTGAGTTTCATATAAAGGCGCACTAAACTCCCTTTGTTGCTGCAATCCCTCATAATCAAGTACAAGCGCATGCGGATCGTATTCGTATCCTTCTGATTTTCCGTTATAGGTAGTAAAATTTACAATTCCATTAAAAGTTAAATTGCCTAAGTAGTAAGTGCGGGAAACTATTTCTAATTTCTTAATTTTTAAAGGGTCGTAATCAAATAGTTTATTTAAATCAGCAACAATCACGCCATCTAAAAGAACAAGAGGAGGGGTATCGAAAAATTTATTGGCATCATCATATACATTTAAATGAAATTGACCATTTCTTTTTGTTAAACTTAATGGCAATACATATTCTCTAATTACTTCTTCTAAAGTAGTAAAACGTACGAATTTATCTAAAAAATAAACTCGATCTGGATGATAATAAAATGCATTCGTATCAATAGTAGGTAAAATGAATTGATGCAAATTCTCCTTTTTATAATTATTGAGTACCACATTGGCTACATGATGTTCGGCCAATGCATTGTTGTTTATTTGTGCAAACGGAATAGGAGTCAATAAAATTTTATTAGAAAAAGAGCTAGAAAAGGGCGAACTAATTTCAATTTTGCTATTATTTTTTTGAGGACTATCTACCTGAACGATTATTTGACCATGATTGTAAAAATCTCGCAATTCAAATTTTATTTTTCCTAACTCATCACTTATGGTGGATTTAAATTGAGTGTTTAATCCGGGAATTGAAACAAAAACAGCTTTATCTTTTGCGGGCAAGTTAATGTTGCTAATTTTTCCATTAATAATATGCCCGGCCAACTCTGGTATAAATTCAAAATAGGGCTTCTTGTTTTCATTTATTTGTTCCCAACTAAATCTTCTCCAACCATGGGTTAGCATTAAATTATCAATGGCCTCTTCATTACTCAGCGATGCAGGGTTAAAATAGCTATTGGGCATTTCCACAGCCCCTACTAAATCAGAACTTAATAATAAGTAGCTTTTAATATCTATGGGGTCTATGGGCTGTAATGAATCTATTTTATACACTGCCATAGACATATTAGCAGGCACTTCTTGGCCAGCTTCATTATGGGTGGTAATCTCAACATTTACTTTTTTTCTAAATTCATAGGTAGAGGATTCAATTTTTACGCCCAAGTCTAGTACTTTTTCTGGCTGCTTAAAATACAATCTTTCGCATACCGGTTGTTTATGTTGATCAAATAGAGTGAATGTAGAAATGCCATCACCCAACATATTTTTATCTATTATAAATGCGGCGGTTCCATTTTGCATCGCCCCACTTTGAACAGTTTTTACAATACCTCTAGTATGTACTAATAAATAAATGGTATCAGTAGGTACACTTATTCCTTGAACCTTAATTTGCAAAGAACTGCTTTTATTATTTTCCAAGTGCAGCACCCATCCAGTTTTCGATATGGACGGCAAGCTTTGTTTAATTACTTTCCCATCCGCCAAATTAAGGATGGCTTTATAAGTATGCGCCTTGGTTGGTTTTAAATTAAATTTTCCTAGCCCAAATTTTAAAGTGCTAAAACTAGTTATCGTATCATTATTCTCGTTCACAATGGTACCTGTACCATTAACACCTTTTCCATATTGGTTGGTCACATGAAATGCGATGGTGCTTTCGAGATCGCTTACCAAATTTCCTCCTTCAGGAAAAAATTGTACCCCTACCTCTTCTTTTTTAGCTGTAATAATGGGCTCTAATTTTTCAACCGTATTAATAATGGTGATAGGTTTTTCAAAAAAGAAATGGGTACTGCTGTTTTTCATCCAGTTGGTATACGCGCGCAAAGTATAGCTACCAGTAGGGAGATGAAGGGGTATTTGAATGGAGCCAGTTCCTGCTCCTGCTGCTATTGCAATTTTTGATTGTACGACCGGGTTATTTTTAGTATCTATTAATTCAACATAAGCGATTTTGCTAATTTCAATAGGCAGATGATAAAAAGCATCTACATTGTAAATTTTAAACCAGCAAATTTCATTGGCTAAGTATACATTTTTATCGAGGTGTAAAAATAACTTTTCTTGTAAATGTTGTTGCGTGTAGGATTCTAAATCATTTTGAATCTTATTGGGTACAGACTCTTGAGCATTGGCAAAATCAAATGAAGAAAGAAAAAGCAAAGCTATCCCAAGCCATTTACTGACTATTTTTATTTTACCCACTTTGTAAACTTTGATATTAAATTGCTTTATCATAATTTCATTTCTATTTATTGCCAAAAGCTGGGTTTAATATTTGTTCCGCGCAATCTACAATCAACACAATCGGCCGGCGCTGCATAAAAGGAAGTTATAGCGCCAAACGGACTTAATTTAGCATAAATGGTAGGAAGTAAGGTTAGCCCCTTAATACGAATACTATCGGTATTGTTAGGGATCTCAATTATAGGACAATAGGGGCTGTAATTCCAATTGGGAACTTCTTTATTATTTATAAAAATTCTTTTTTGTTGAACGGTACAAATATTTACAAATCCAATCACTGGTTCCGATGGGTTGCTTATACAATGGAGGTTGCCATTTAATTCTGAAGGTTGTGCATCAAATATGGATCCTGTGCTCTCTGTATTTTTTTTCATTCTTTGCAAGAAATCATATCTTTCTTTACTGATGCTATATTGTTTTGCATTGATACTATATTTTTTGCCCAATTTCCAAGAACTAGGTGGAATATAACTGATAGGTGCATTGACCACATTCTGCGATAAGGTGGCTGTGGAGGTTGTTAAAATAGTAGTAGAGGGCTCGGTTTTCCAACAAATATATTTTGCTGTATCATAGGAATAATTTACGGAATCGATATAAACAACACTGTAAACATCCACATAGCTCGTTTTTTTCACTGCCTGGTATTTTAAATAAGAAAAGTAAGCAGACTGAATTTCCCATGTTTCATCATATTCCCATTGGTAATATTTGGCAACATTGGAAGGGTCATGACTGTTTACGTATAACTGAACACCATTGTTTTCAATTTTCCAATTGACGCTATCAATAGGAGGGTTATTAATAATGGAAGTAAAATCGGAAAGATATTTTTTACCATCCTTTGTTGTAATAGTTAAGCGATATTTTTTAGTACTATTCAAATTTAAATTGTTCACCTTATAATGACCAAGAGATGCTTCTGCCAGCGGGTAGTTGCTATTGTCCTCTCCTTCAATCGCAATACGGGCCCCTAATTCATATTGAACTTTTAAATTATCTAATTTAGTGGTCCTACTTAAAATAATGTCAGTACTTCCTATGCCACTGTTGACTATCCCTTCTACCACTAAGTACCCAGTTGTAGGAGATACCACTGGTGAAATATATTTTTCTTTGCAACTAAATGCAAATAAAATAAGTAAGTAATAAAAATATTTTGTTTTCATTATTTCTATTTAAACTTAATATTTAAATTAATATAAGGAATAGCACTTCCAAAAATGGAAAGCTTATATCCATTAACGCTTCCTTTTTCTGACACATAATAAATAGAATAAGGGTTTCTTTGACCCGTTAAATTATAAACGCCAATAGACCAAAAATTATGCGTTAACTGATTTACTTTATGATTGCCATCCAAATTCATAGAAAAATCGGTTCTAAAATAATCGGGTATTCGATACGCATTTCTATCTGCATATAAGGTTCTCAAAGAGCCGCCATAATTAAACACCCCTATTGGCAAGGTGATAGGTCGTCCAGTACTATAAGTGCTATTAAATGAAATACTAAATCGATGACTAAAGCGATAGTTCCCAATAAAAGTAATATCGTTAGGTTTATCATAATTGGCTGGGTAATACTGCCCTTTGTTGATAATTTCACCCGCTGTAGGGTCATCCATTTTTAATAAGATGCGTGACCAAGTATAACTTATCCAGCCATTTAATTTTCCAGTTAATTTTTTAATTAAAAATTCAACTCCGTATGCCTTTCCTTGAGTGCCTATCACATCTGTTTCAATATGGTGGTTCATGACCAAAATAGCGCCACTCTTATAATCTAAATAATTTTGAATATTCTTATAATATACTTCTAATGAAGTTTCAATGGTATTCGATTTTAAATTTTTATACATTCCTATTGAAATCTGGTCCCCTATTTGTGGCTTTATATTGGGGTCACTCAATTTCCAAACATCGGTGGGCGCCATGGCAGTTGTATTGGAAAGAGAATGAATGTATTGACGTTGTGTATTGTAGGCTGCTTTTAAAGAGAAAGTTTCATCAATTACATAACGAAGGGATAGTCTGTACTCGGGTCCGCCATAGGTTTTTATAATATCGCCACTTTGGTAGGGTACCGTTTTTAAAATGGCATCCACGGTTCTTGGAATTCCTGGTGCATAATCATTTATTGTTTGAGGTCCCAATACATTAAACACTGAAAAACGAATACCTGCATCAAATTTTAATGCACTAGTAATAGTGTAATGATCGCTAAAGTACAATGCACTTTCTAAAGCTTTTTCTGATGGTATCGCATCTGGCGCTATCAATGACTTAGTTCCAAGTGGAGTATAGTTGCCTGGATGTAATGCATAATATAAAGAATTAACACCAAAATCAATGCTATGCTTATTATTCATATAGTAATTAAAGTGTGCTTTAAAGTAGGATTGATTAATATCAAAACCTAGTTTATAAGCGCTCAAAGGAAGGGCATCACTATTAATCGTATACTCATATCTATCATATCCACCTGTAACAATACTATTTAATTTATTGTTAAAAATATGTTTCCATTTTAAGGATACATTCTTGTTTCCGTAGGAATAAACAGTATCCTTATTTAAATTAAAATGATCATTACTTAAATAGCCTGTTAAGTATAATGTATTCTTTTTATCAATCTCGTGTGTTATATTTAAGTTTAAGTCATAAAAATTTGCACTGCTATTTTTAAATTGATCCGGCAATATTTTAAATAACCAATTAGAGTAAGTAGTACGACCTCCAAGTATAAATGAGGTTTTGTCTTTCACTAAAGGTCCTTCAATATCCAATCTGCTGGTAAGTAAGCCAATCCCTGCCGAGCCTGTTATTTCTTTTTTATTGCCTTCTCTGCTAGTAATATCTAATACAGAAGACAAGCGGCCTCCATAACTTGCAGGAATGCTACTCTTGTACAACTCGACACTTTTTATAATCTCTGGATTAAAAGCAGAGAACATACCAAAAAAGTGAGCGGGATTGTAGATGGTTGCATCATTGAATAAAATTAAATTTTGATCCGAAGAGCCTCCTCTAACATTTAATCCAGTACTAGCCTCGCCAACTGTCTTTACACCAGGTAGGGTAGTAACCACTCTTAAAATATCTGCTTCTCCAAATGCTACAGGCACTTGTTTCACGGTTTTGATATCAATTTTTTGAACACCCATTTGAGTGCCTCTAACATTGCTAATTTTTTGAGACGATATCACCACTTTTTTTAAGGACAACATGCTTCCTTGCAAATCCACATTCATTTTACCATCACTGTATAAAGCCAATTGTCTTTTTACATCGCGCATGCCTATACTTTGTATATTTAATACAGGCCGTCCTTTGGGCAATGAAATGGAATAATAGCCATATTGGTCGGTGGTCGTCCCAATACGAGGCTTGTCTATATAAATGGAGGCGCCTGCAATAGGTTCGCCCGTTTTTGAGTCTTTTATAAAACCAGCAAGCACCACTACATTTTGTGTACCTGCCAAGGATTTTTCTCCAATCTCATATATTTTTTTATCAACCAAGGCCTCTTGTACAGGATTAATTTCTTCAGCCGTAGTCAATAAATTAGATAATTCTTGTTTCAGCTTTTCTTTATTCGATTTTTCATTGTTTACAAAGCCTTCTGGCAAAGCTAAATTTAATACTACGCCTTTGGTAATAAACACATGAAAATTATCATCACTTGCATAATAGATAGCTGATGTAGCAAAAACTTGATCTAAGACTTTCGATAATTTTTGCTGCTTAACGGCAATGGTAAATGTAGTATTAACAAATAATGCCGAATCATAATAAAAATGATAATATGTTTGACTTTCCAATTGAGCCACCAATTCTTTGATTGATACATTCGTGACATTTAAATCCACCAAGGTATTGGCCTCTTTTTGCCCATAGCTTATTATGCTAATTTGCATTAAAATAAATAACCTAAAAATAGTACAAAGTCGTTTCATATTATTTTGTTATTTGCTCATAATAGTCAACCACTTTGGTAAGCATATTATCTTTGTCTTTCTTGAAGTTTAATTTAGCTTCATCAATATATTGTTCTAATTCTTTTCTTTTGTCTTTAAATAAGCGCAATAAGTCGTTTACTTTTTTAATTTCATAGTAATTGTTCTCCTTTTTAATATAGTAATAGTTATTGAGTTCATAGGTAATAAATAATTCACTCGAGTTGTAAATTTTTTCTCTTGCTATTTTTACTTCTTTTTTATACAAACTGTTATGGCCAATATATAAGGCTTTATAAAACCCAGTGCCTATCAATAGGGACTGCGGATTGTCATTTTCAATTCTAACAAAACGACTTCCATATAAAGAAAATTCATTGATTCTTTCGCTAACAAGTTGAATTTGACGTGGGCTATCTTGCACAACTACAACATCATCTACTTGATCATACAACATATCAATATTATTATAGGCTACTTGATCATATACGATTGCACCCTTAGCATAAGTATTTTTAGTAAAAAAAGGATGCCCTTCATTGTATCGAAAAAATTTATGCCCTTTATATAAACTACCATTGAGTAGGCCAGATTGATCGGTTATGTTTTGATGGTAAACTTCAATTACATTTTTCACAGCATTTTTATACACCAAACTATCATGGGCTGACATCTGAGCCTGTATAGCATTGAAATGCGCAGCTATTAAAATAATATAAAAGGGTATGAAAATTTTTAAAACACGCATAATAGAAAAACCACCATTTTTAGCAGCCGTTGTACTTCCAATATATTTCTATTTATTTGATTATACTAGGATTTGACACCAAAAATTGAAAATATTTTAAACAAATGTATAAGTGGTAAGCGTCTTAAGTTCAATTTAAGATAATCAGGTCAGGGTGTAGATTACTATAGATTGTATCCTAGGATCTTAATAAAATGACAAAGTAAATAGCCGTAAGAAATCCTACAAGGAGTGCAAAGTATCCCCAGGCATATTCTTTCCTAATTTTATACCACATTATCCAACTACTTACAGATAAAAAGATAAGGCCTATGGCAACACCGTCCATTGAAAATCGCCATACACGAGTAAGGAGCCAATTGGGCGTTGTACTTGGATTATTTTTATTGGCGCCATTAAAAGTATGCAAGGTCCTTAGCTTACCCCAAATGTTATAAGAGAGTTTATTTTGAACACAAATAGATTTTTTATAATCTGTATGTATATTATTAACATGTCCCGGATAGGAAACGCTAAAATCAACGCTATCTGCATTCATTTTTACATTGTTTACCTCTCCGGAAATGTTTAATTGCAATAAAATATTTTTTATTATTTGTGTGCTATCTAAACCAGATGGGATATGTATGCTTGTTATAGTTTTAGTTTGTTTTCTTTGTTCCCAAAAACTGGCAAATTTCCAATCCCCATGATTTAACAATAATCCTGATATGGAAAATAGCCAAATAAACAACACTAGCAATAATCCAATATGTATATGAAGTCGTCGATTGGTATAAGTTATTTTTTTAAGTAGCATATTTAATTTCATGTTAGTAAGAAAAATAAAAGTCCTGTAAATAATATAATACCTACTAAAATGGATACCCATCCTAATTTTCTTTCTACTTTAAGAAAGTACCATAAAAAAATACCACTTGCTGATAGGAATAAGAGTAAATAAACAACTCCATCTGCCAATAGTTTCCAGTTTTGCATAAAAAAAGAATTGCCTCTTAATTTAGCATTATGAGGGCCAGGCATCTTGTGTAGGAAATTAGTGGCTCTAAAGGCGCCTTCCTCTTTTCTGGTGATGAGCACATCATTGGTTTGTTTATCTATCTTAATACTTGTCGTAAATCCGGGTAATAATACTGGGAAAGAAATTTGGCTATCGTTTTGAAAAATAAAATCAATTTCACCTTTTACCCCCAGCTTTTTAATAATATTTTTTGCAGTTTGTAAATCAGAAGTATCATAAGGAATTTTATCGATGTGGGTTTTGGTAACAGGTAAATTTTGAATTGGGTAGCGGTTGTTAATATAATCTGTATGATTTAATACCAGCACACTGATACAAAAAATTAGTACCAATGGACTTATCAATAATCCAAAATATAAATGTAGGGCTCGAATAGAGGGATAGTATTTTTTCATATTATTTAATTGCTACTGCTTCTTTTGTTGCAGTTGCTTTTACAGCAACATCAACGTAGCTATGCACTTGGCCTATCTCATCCAAGTATTGTTTGGTTACAAATTTTTGTCCATCAATTTTAATATTTTTGAATACACCCTGAAACATAGCACGCCAGATAATGCTATTAGAGGCCTCATTGGTAAATACTGTTTTGACAGCAGATTGATGTGCTACCGAAATTAATCCGCTGAAAATAGGAATATTTTTCATGGTGATCCAAGTTGTTTTTTCGGTTAAGCGAGGGCAAGTAGTTACAATACCTTCGGCAGCGGATGGTTGAACACCCATTAGCCCGTGAACGATTCCTTCGATACAACCACTAGAGGCTTCGGGATATTGACGACGCTTATTAGAATAAATCTTTTGTAAGAAACGGTATCCATTTTCATTGTACCCAAATCTGTAAAATAATTGTGGCAGATAAGACATCCCTTCAATTTCATAATAGTCCCATATATTATTATTGCCTAAGGTTTGTATAATCCTTTTAGGATTTTGAATCACCCCATACCATAGCATATACAAGTTGGAGCCTCCACCATGAAACTTTCCATCTTCAAGAAAATAATTATAGTAGGAATTTGTTTTTTCATTCCACCAACGGTTTTCAATAAGTTGTCGGTAGGCTAATGCTTTCTTTTCATATTGCTTGCTTTTTACTAGCTCACCTCTCAATGCAAGTATTTTTGCATAAGTTGAAAAGCCATTATAAATCATTGCAATCAAGTCGCTTGTAATGGCCAATCCTTCTACACTCTCATCATAGGAAGGCAATCCCCTTGCATTCATTTTCCATCTTTTATCTTTTTCAAATTTTTCAGTTACATTCATTACGCCAGCACGTTGCATAATTTTATTAGACTGTAATTGCCAGCGATCAATGTATTGATTAAGTGAAATTTTAAAAAATTGATCAAACAATGGGTCGTTAATATAGGCTTTGTTACCTGTCCATTGATACAATTTATAACTAGCATTGATGATATCGAAATTGGCATTAAGATTGTACCAAAAATCTTTATCAGAGGTATAATCTATTGGTGCAGGTTGATTGTAACGATTAATTTCCCAATAAGTGCACCAATCTTTATTCTCTGATATATTTGAAACAAACTTGTAGTACATATTCAAGTTTTGTTTGCCATGTGAAATAATTTCAGCTCCAATACATTGATGAGATATATCGCGAATACAAAAAGCTTCCCGCTCAGGCAAAGCTGCCTCATACCAAGGGCCAACCGGATCACTATCTTTTCCCAGATAGCCATTGGAAGTAGCATGTGCCCAGTTAAACATGGATACCAAGCTAGTGTCGGAAGAGCTAATTTTGATGCTGTCCTTATTGGAGCCTAATAAATTTATAGTTGCTTTATCGTAAGGTTTAGCCATAGAAAAGCTACAAAGCACCAGGCTAAGTAAAAATATTTTTGGAAAAAGTAATTTCATTGGTAACTGATTTATAATAAAGAGTTTAGCTTATTTGTTATTACGAATATAACCTTTTTTATAAAACATAAAGTCTGTCGGAGTCTTGTTATTTCTGGCACCATTTTATTCTAAAAAATTTGGTTTTTAGGACGAAAATGGCAAATTCTTGCCCAAAAAAGAATAAAATAATACCCTATCTTTAAGAGTATGCATACTATCTAAAAAATAGCTAAGTTGACTACTTACAATTATTTTCTTTATTCAAACATAAAAAAGATGAACATGAAAAAAGTTTTATTAATGGTATTGATTGTTTTTTTTGGAATGGTTTTATCAACACAAGCGCAAAATGCTGCAGCAAAGCAGGGAGAAAAAATATTTCTTCAACATGTAGATGATTGCCTGCTTGTTATAGAAAAAGCAGCACTAGAAATTGGCATCAAAGGCGTTGCTATTATGGCATTTATACCAGGGGATTCCACCATGGCTTGGATATCAAAAATGAAAGTGGAAGGTGCTATAACTAGAGATAATTTAAATTTCCTTGCTATCGCTAATTCCAAAACTTCTGAAATGGCACTTACCTTAAAAAATAGTGGTAGCGGGGTAAGACCGCTTATGCATGGCGAATTGGGCTACCCAGGCGGAGTGATCAAAAAAGTAAATGCGGGCTATCTTCTTGCTACTTTTTCTGGCGGACTATCTGAACAAGATGTAGTAGTTGCAGGTAAAGGCTTGGAAGAGTTGTCCAAATATTTTTAAGGATTATTAATGAACGTGATCGCTTTTATAATGTTTCAATAATTCATCACCGCCAAAATCGTTTTGCAGATCGCGAATTACAGAGTGCACATGGTTGGCATTGTTTTGTGTGTTATCGTATTCTATCAAAAAGGTAGGGCCTTGAACACGATAATAAGTCCCCTTGCCCATCATTGAATGACTATCACCCGCCCAAGCAAACCAAATATCATCTAATCCATTCGCGTGAATTTTTTTAAGCATTGCTTCTGCAAATATTTTAGTGTAGCGGTGAACGTATAAACTAATTAATTGTAACATCAATTGCTGCTGTTCATTCGTAAGTTCTTTGTAACGAATCCCTTCTGGATTTTTTATCATCGCCACTCTTTTGTCAAAACTGATAATGTCTTTATAGGCAATGGAATCAATAATGGTTTTTTTTAATTGAGGTTCCGTTAAAGAGCTCAATAAATTAAATCCCATTTCGGTTTCCTCTTTCAATACTTGTTTTCCTTTTTGCGCTCCACTCAGCACTATACCAGGGTTCGATCCCAAAAAGCCTGGCGTTCCAGAAATGAGTGTTTGTTTAGAAAAAGAAAAATTGAAAGAAATATGATGACCCTCAAATCTCCATCCCCAAATAGTTTTAGCGGAAGGAATTCCAAAAACGGTGATATGATAATTGCCCGTGTCTCTATAATGATCTTCTGGTTTGCGCATTTCCAATTCTTTAAGCAACTGATCCAATTGCATAATTTCTTTTGTCTTATGAAAGGCATCTTCTCCCAAACAAGTTTTTAATAAATCAAATGCGGCTATTTTTTGGATATTATTCATTTCATTAAAAGTGATTCCTTTTCTATCTATAGGCACAAAATGAAAATTGTAACGCTCGTCTGTATCAAATGGAAATACGGTTTCCACTTTTTGTTCTTTACTCAAAAGGTCAATGAAATAATTGGCTGCTGTGACCGCTTTTTGTGCGCTACTATTTAGGCTCAACAGCATAAAACTTGTGACTATAAAAATGTATTGTTTCATGAAAGTGTTTATTAAGATTAACAAGTTAAGAAAAAGTGCTATATCTTTTGCTTTATTCATCACAAAAAGAGTCTCCACCTATCTATTTATAAGCTATATTTCATAAATTGCTTTGTTAACTATGCATAATGTCATTTCACTTTAGATTCCTCATTGGTTTGTTATTTCTTACAAGTATCTCCATTCAAGCGAGTGCGCAGCAAAAATATATAGCTACAGGTACTGTGATTGATTATGAAACCAAGCAGCCAATTAAACAAGTGAGTGTTGTTGTTCAAAGTATAAGTACTGGAACGATCACCAATGATAGTGGTTATTTTTCTATTCCGTTAAAAGCTCCAAAAGTAACCATTCAATTTACTTATATTGGTTATACCACTATTAATAAGGAATTTATTTTTTCAGCAACTGCTAAGCCTTTTATCATTGAACTTAAAAGAGCCTCGACGCCTTCTTTAGATGATGTTACCGTGAAAGCTTTTAAAGAACGTTCTAAATTAAAAACCACTGAAATGAATGTGGTAAGAATTAATCCAGAATTAATAAAACAAGGTCCCATATTATTAGGAGAAGCAGATATTATTAAAGCATTAATATTACAACCAGGCATTACCAGTACAGGCGAAAGCGCTGGAGGGTTCAATGTACGTGGTGGCAATGCAGATGAAAACTTAGTTTTAGTTGATGGGGCCCCACTTTTTAATACTTCACATTTACTTGGCTTTTATACTTCACTAAGCCCCGATGTGGTTCAAGATATTTCATTGTATAAAGGAGGGATGCCTGCGGAATATGGAGGTCGGCTTTCCTCACTGCTTACTATGAAAATCAAAAATGGCAACAAAGAAGAAATGCAATACAATGGTGGCATAGGTCCTATGAGCAGTCGTTTTTTTGTGAATGGGCCTTTGATTAAAAATAAATTAACTTTTACAAGTGGGTTTAGAACAGCTTATCCAAATTTTATCTTAAATCAATTAGGTTCTAATTTTGGTAATAGCCGTGCTTCATTTTATGATGCCGTATTAAAAGCCGAGTATACCATCAATGATAAAAATACATTGTCTATTACTGGATATAGAAGCTACGATAAATTTAAGTTTGATTCAACCATGGCTTATCAGTGGGAGTCCAATCTTGTTTCTTTAAATTACAATTCAGAATTAAGTTCAAATTTAACTTTCAAATTTAATGCCAATCATAGCAATTTTATTTCCACCATTTTTGGATTAGATAATGCCTATGAATATTCACTAGTATCAAAAATTAGTCAAACACAATTAAAACCAACTTTGGTATATCATCCAACCGAAAGTCATACCATTGAAACTGGGCTCGATTATATATTATATGAAATTGCACCAGGGGCACAAACTCCCAATTCAGCTACAAGTAATATCATACCCATTACTATTGCAAAGGAGCAAGGACGAGAAATGGCTGCATTTATTAGTGATAATATCGAAGTGAATAATAAATTGTCTATACAATTAGGATTACGTTATGTAGGATATGATTATTTAGGACCTAAAGCCGTGTACCAGTATGAGCAAGGGTATCCCCTGTCTAAAGAGACTATATCTGATACGATACATTATGCAGCTAATAAAATAATTCACTCGGAACAGGGATTAGAGCCGAGAATTGCTATTAAGTATAGTCTATCTGATGCGCTGGCATTAAAAATTAGCTACAATAGAGGACAACAATTTTTACATTTAATCTCTAATACCACTTCTATCTCTCCTGTTGACTTCTGGAAATTAAGCGATCCTTATATTAAAAAACAAATTGGCGATCAATATGCTACAGGTGTTTTTGGTAGCTTCCTTAATAATTTATACGAAGGATCTATTGTTGTTTATTATAAGACTACACAAAACACAGTTCAATATAAAGATGGGGGCACGCTATTATTGAACCCTTATATAGAAAGTTCATTATTAAATGCAAGAGGAAGGGCTTATGGAGTGGAGATGAGCGTTGCCAAAAATTTTGGAAAACTAACTGGACAAATTAATTATACTTATTCTCAAACTCAAGTGCAAGTACTTAATACTTTCCCTTCTGAAATTGTCAATAAAGGTGCTTATTATTTTGCAGATATAGATAAACCGCATAACCTCGCCATTATTGCAAAAATAAAATTGGAAAGAGGTTGGACATTTAATACCAACTTTATTTTTACATCTGGCAGGCCTGCTACTTATCCAGATGGGAATTATATATTTAATCAAAATGTTGTTTCTAATTTTTCGATGCGTAATTCAGATCGACTTCCAGCTTACCATCGACTAGATGTAGGGTGGAGCTACAGTACTAAAACTAGCCCTGAACAAAAAAAATACAGTACTTGGAATATTTCATTTTACAATGTTTACATGCACGAGAATGCCTACTCTGTATATTTTAAAAACATCAATACCCAACTTCGCGCTTACCAACTTTCAATCATTGGAAGCATCATTCCTTCTATCACCTGGAATTATAATTTCTAATCAATGCAAAATCGAAATATATATATTTGTCTTAGTTTAATTATCCTTTTTGCACAAAGTTGTATAAAAGAAGTTAATCCAAGCACTAGGCAAGCAGCACCCATCTTGGTGGTGGATGGCTCCATTACTACCGACTCTATACCTTATACTGTTCAGTTAACTTACTCGGGTGGTATTGCATCTTCTTCTTCAATTCCAGAAAGTAATTATGTGAAAGATGCAAGCGTAAGTATTTCAGATAATTTAGGAAATACCACTGTATTAAAATATACCATCAATGGTGTTTATCAAACAACTGACCCATCCTATATTGGTAAAGTAGGGCGTAGTTATTCTATTAAAGTAAAATTAAAAAACGGAACAACTTATATATCTACCCCAGAGAAAATTAACAATCCTGTACCTATTTCCAAAGTAAGGGGCAATTTTGTTGATAAATCTGACATGTATTTTCCTACTTATATGAGTGTTTCAATAGATGCCAAAGATCCGGGCAATGAAGAGAATTATTATCAATGGAAATTTAAAGCATGGATTGGCAGAAAAACTAAAGGAGTGCCTTGTGGAATTGGCTGTATCATGTTTGAGTATTGTTATCAAAAATATGAAGACTATACAGTAAGATTATTGTCTGACGCCTCCATCAATGGAAATGAAATTCTCAACAAGACGGTAGGGAAAACCTATATCTATTATTATACCAATCCACATATTGATGTTAGTCAATTAAGTTTAACAAGAGAAGCGTATCAATTTTGGAAACGTTATGATGATCAATTAACTAGAACAGGTAGTGTTTTAGACCCCTTGCCCGCATCTATCAAAGGGAATGTCTATAATCAAACGAATGCTTCCGATTTTGCATTGGGTTATTTTTCAGCAGCGGGGGTTACCCATAAAAAAGTGACATTAGTGCCCTATGGAATTACACCCTTTTTATTAGAAATAACTGCCAATCAATTTATGCCCACCAAAAGTGTTGCCTGCTTTTTATATTATCCAGACGCACTTAAATATGATGCGCCACCTGCTCCTCAAAACCCTACACCTCCAGGTTGGGAAAATGCCGAAAAAATTAAAGTAATTTGGTAAGTAAGCAGAAGCTGATAAATTGTTAGAAAATATTTCTTATTTTTAATTAATGAGTCAGCCATGATTCATTTTCATTTTAGATTAGGGGTAAATTTTAAAATAATTAGAATAAATAAATAACATATGAAAAATCAATTTAACAAGCATTTAGCTAATAGCTTATTCGTTTTGTGCTTATTGACACAAACAACATTGTTTGCTCAGAAAAAGGATTACACTTATGTGGCAGTTCCTTTTACACAAGTTAAAATCACAGATAACTTTTGGTTGCCAAGATTAAAATTAAATCATACCAGCACCATTCCTACTTCATTTGAACGTTGTGAAAATACAGGAAGAGTAAAGAACTTTGAAATGGCTGCCTCCAAAACAGGAAAGTTTTGTACCACTTTCCCTTTTGATGATACCGATATTTATAAAACCATCGAAGGCGCTTCTTTCTCTATCAGTATTTTTCCCGATCCTAAAATGGTTAGGTACATGGATTCTTTAATTGATATTGTAGCTAAAGCACAAGAGCCAGATGGTTACTTATATACTGCTCGTACTATTGATCCAGCAAATCCACATCTATGGGCTGGTAAAGTACGTTGGGAAAAAGAGCGTGAATTAAGTCATGAACTATACAATGCGGGACATTTGTATGAAGCTGCAGTAGCGCATTTTGAAGCCACTGGTAAAAGAAACTTACTCAATATTGCTTTAAAAAATGCAGACTTAGTATGCTCGGTTTTTGGACAAGACAAATTGCATTCAGCACCAGGACATGAAGTGGTTGAAATGGGTTTAGTTAAATTATATAGAGTTACAGGCAAAGCCGAATACTTAAATACTGCCAAATATTTTATTGAAGAAAGAGGTCATTTTAAAGGCTATGATGCAAAGAGTCTTGATCCATGGAAAAATGGAGCCTATTGGCAGGATCATATCCCAGTAGTAGATCAAAAAGAAGCCATTGGCCACTCTGTAAGAGCGGGTTATTTATATTCAGCTGTGGCGGATATTGCAGCCTTAACTGGAGATAAAGCGATGTTGGCTGCTATTGATAGTATTTGGGTGAATTTGGTTTCTAAAAAATTGTATGTACAAGGTGGCGCTGGCGCCATTCCAAGTGGAGAGCGTTATGGAGATAATTATGAGTTGCCTAATTTAACAGCTTACAATGAAACTTGCGCGGCGATAGCAAATGTTTATTGGAATCAAAGAATGTTTCAATTGCATGGAGAATCTAAATACATTGATGTACTAGAAAAGATTTTATACAATGGACTTATTTCAGGAGTTCAGTTAGATGGTAAAAAATTCTTTTATACCAACGCATTAGAATCAAGAGCTAGCTCTACACATAAAAGCTTTGAAGGTGAGCGTTCTGGATGGTTTGAATGTTCTTGTTGTCCAACCAATGTAACAAGATTATTGCCTTCTATTCCTGGTTATATGTATGCACAAAATGGCAGAGATTTATTTGTTAATTTATTTGTGAATAGTAGCACTACTATCAATATCAATCAAAAGCAAGTAGACATTGAACAACAAAATAATTATCCATGGAATGGAGATTTGAAGTTTGTGGTATCACCTAAAAAAGGGATAGTTCCTTTTGCATTAAAAGTTCGTATTCCAGGATGGGTGCTTGAAGAAGCTATCCCTTCTGATTTATATACGTTTGGTTCAAAGGCAAATAACAAAGTTGTGATTAAAGTGAATGGGGTAGCGGTAGATTACAAAACCGAAAACGGGTATGCCATTATTGACAAATCTTGGAATAAAAATGATGTAGTAGAAGTGAATTTACCAATGGATGTTCGTCGTGTATATTCTGATAAATTAACAGACGATATTGGAAAAGTGGCCATTCAAAGAGGTCCCTTAATGTATTGTGCAGAGTGGGCGGACAATGATGGGAAAGTAACCAACATTATACTTCCTAGTAGCAGTGCGTTTACATCAGAGTTTAATCCTAATTTATTAAATGGAGTGACTACCTTAAAAGCGAACATTCAAAAAGTGGAGATAGCTAACAATCAAGTAAGCACGGTTCAAAGACAGTTAATTGCTATTCCTTATTATGCATGGGCCAATAGAGGAACAGGGGAAATGACGGTATGGTTTAATGAGCAGTTAAAAGACATCGATGTGATTACTAAGAAATAAACAATTCTATAAGTATATAATAACGGCTATAGCAAAAACTATAGCCGTTAAAGTTTTACCAATCAGTATCCAATACCACATTCGATATAAGGATCCAATAAGAAAATAACAACATGAATAAAAAACACTTTTCTACAATTGTCTATTTTTTGATAGTAACTGTAATTACTTCTTGTCAAAAAAATGCAATTGCTACTAAAACTACTACTTATAGTAATATACCTCCAGCCAATTCAATTTCTGTTGTCACGCAACACAATGATAATAGCAGGGCAGGTTGGAATAATCACGAATCTATTTTAAATATTAAAAATGTAAATAGTACGTTATTTGGGAAGCAGTTCACCTTAGAAGTAGATGATCAGGTATATGCACAGCCACTGGTTCTAAGTAATGTAAAAATAAAAAACGCTAATCATAATCTTGCATTGATTGCTACAGTTAATAATACATTATATGCGTTTGATGCTGAAAATGGGGATGCTATTTGGAAAAAAAATTACACACCATCTTTATCAAGACCAGTTAAAAACAATGACATGACTGGAGCTTGTGGAGGAAATTATCTTGATTTTAGTGGCAATATGGGAATAGTAGGAACACCTGTTATTGATTCCATGGCACAAACTATTTATTTTGTTACTAGGTCTATCAATGCAGGAACTTATTTGCAACAGTTACATGCAGTAAGTATATTGGATGGTTCAGAGCTAAAAGGCAGTCCCGTAGCCATTACAGCCACTTATGCGGGCAGTGGTGCTGGTAGTAAGAACAATGTAATCACTTTTGATTCGCAAAAACAAAATCAACGCCAAGCACTTACTTTGTTAAATGGAGTTGTTTTTATTAGTTTTTCATCCCATTGCGATTGGGGCCCTTATCATGGTTGGGTATTGGGTTATGATGCTAACACTTTACAACAAAAAATTACTTATAATAACACGCCTGATGGTGAAAATGGAGGCATCTGGGAAAGTGGAATGGGCATGGCAGCAGACAATCAAGGTAATTTGTATTGCGTCACTGGCAATGGCACTGTTGGAGTGAGTAATGATCCTACCAATTTAATTAATAGAGGAGAAAGCGCTTTAAAACTTACCATCAGTGGAGCTACACTTAAAGTGAGTAGTTATTTTACGCCCTTTAATTATCTATATCTTGAAAACAATGATTTAGATTATGGAGGCTTAGGTGCATTTTTAATTCCTAATTCAAACTTATTTTTCACCGGTTGCAAAGATGGCAATTTTTATATTTTAGATAAAGACAATATGGGCGGATATAATTCAACATCCAATCAAATTCATCAAACTATCAATATAAGAAATGCTGAAGCCAATATGCATTGCCAGCCAAGCTATTTTAAATCAGTAAATACAGAATTTATTTATGTTTGGCCAGAAAATGAACCCTTACACCAAGTACCTTTGGTCAATGGAATACTTAATGTAGGGCAACAAAAAACAAATAATGTAAATGGTCCTGTTGGGCAAAATGGAGCAGTTATTTCTGTTTCATCCAATGGTTCGGTAGATTCTACAGGAATTGTTTGGTTGGCGCATGCCGTTCCACCCTATGATGCGGAACATGGTGTAAGGCAAGGAATTTTACGCGCTTTTTCTGCAACAGATGTTACTAAAGAATTATGGAATAGTAATTTAAATGGGATAATAGAAGGCGCAGGCAGCTATGCTAAATTTTCTTCTCCTACCATTGCCAATGGGCATGTCTATTTACCCACTTTTTCTAATCGAGTGGTAGTATATGGGGTATTAAAAAAATAAAATATTTTTAATTTTTCTTAATGCTGTCATTAGCTATTAATGGCTTAAATCCTGTTAGCTGAATTAACTTATCTAAGCGACTTGTGTGAACCATCGCAGTAGGGCATTTTTTTAGATAAGCCACAAGTACAATCATTGATTCCTTTACCGCTAAGAATTTGATTGGTGTATTTTTCAATCCTAGTTTCCCTGGTGGCTGCTTGCTTGGCAGCAGAAAAAAACATATTATAGGCTCTTTGTCTTCCAGGGGTTAATGCATTAAAGGCTTTTTTGAACGATGGGTTCTTTTTAAATTTATATTGCAATTCCTCAGGCAAAACCAGTTCAGTATTTTTATTAGTTTCTATTTTTAATCCATTTTTTTCTGCAGCTATGGCTTCATTGATATAGGATTTTAAAATAACTTTTATTTTAATAATTTCTTGCAAATTTTTAAAACGTATCATTCTGCCTGCTTGTGTATTCTCCCCGGGCTTGGTGAGTAGATTACTTTCATCTTTTAACAATGACCCTTTAAAAAAACCAAGGGCACAATTGTCTTTAAATGCTTGAATAATAAATAAGTTGGTCTCTTGAAATGAGTAACAAGGTTTCCCCCACTTTAATTCTTCGTTTAGTTTACAGGCCAGAAGAATGGCTCTCAATTGCTCCATTTCGGCCTGCCACTTTTTAGCTTTGCTTATATATAAAGTTATCTTAGGGTTCATTGGTTACAACTAATTGGGTCTTCTTGACAGAAGAATTAGGGTTGCAAGATAATATAAATCATTTCATTTACCTTTAGTATAATTATGAATAATTTAACTGCTCTTTTAATTGGAGCCACAGGGGCTACGGGGTCTGAAGTATTAAATCAATTATTATTGGATGCAAATTTTAGCAAGGTGCTTGTTTTTTCTAGGCGACCTATTGTAGCAGTTCATCCAAAACTAGAAGTTCATGTGGTAGATTTTGAGGAAATATCCAATTGGTCGAATCTTATAAAAGGAGACGTTTTATTTTCTGCAGTAGGAACTACTTTAAAAGTAGCTGGATCTAAATCAAACCAATTTAAAATAGATTATACATTTCAATATGAGACTGCTAAAGTTGCAAGCGAAAATGGAGTAGGCGTTTATGTTTTGGTATCTTCCTATGGTGCTAATGAAAAAAGTGGTCTATTTTATCCTCGTATGAAAGGGCAATTAGATAAAGCAGTTCAAGATTTAAATTTTAAACAAGTCCATATTTTTAGGCCTGGAATTTTAGGTAGGCAGGCCGAAAAACTAAGGCCATTGGAAAGGGTAAGCATTACAATTATTAATAAGCTAAATAAACTTGGCTTATTCCGCAGTCAAAGGCCTATGCCGGTTGCGTTGTTGGCTCAAAAGATGCTAATGGTTTCTTCATTGATTAGTCCCAATAAAACTAATATTTATTCTTTAGACAAGATTTTCGAAATTTAATTATAGATAATTTTTTAATCAAGATTTGAAACAAGATGTTCATTATTAATCAAGTTACTATTGAAGATGTACTAGAACTCCAAAGACTGGGTAAACAAACATTTATCGAAACTTTTTCAGCATACAATTCGAAAGAGGATATGGAGCAATATTTAGCAGCTAGCTTTAATCTAGAAATATTAAAAAAGGAGATAGAAAACTCTAATTCTACTTTTTATTTTGCGGAAGATGGTCAAAAAAAAGTGGGCTATTTGAAAATTAACTTAGGCCCTGCACAATCTGATATAAAGGACTCTGATTCGCTTGAAATAGAAAGAATCTATGTTTTAAAAACTTATTTTGGTAAAAAGGTTGGACAGCTTTTATATGAAAAAGCGCTAACCATTGCCAAAGAATTGAAGCTTACCTATCTATGGCTAGGTGTTTGGGAAAAAAATGAAAGAGCACTTCAATTTTATAAAAAAAATGGGTTTGTTGAATTTGACCAACATCAATTTGTTTTAGGGGAAGATGTCCAAAACGACATTTTGATGAAACTTACTTTATAATTGGGCTATATAATTATCACTTCTGCTAACTCTTTTTTACTTAAATTAGATTACCTATTCAAAGTCAATATCATGAAAAGTTTAATTTCTCTAATGGCAACTGTACTCTTATTATTTAGTACAACCTTCGCAATTGCACAAAACAAAACTACTAAAGAAACAGTAGGGTGGAAGTTAGGGCTGGCGTTATATAGCTATAATGCATCTTCTTTGCCAGAAGAGCTTGCTTTTGCTAAAAAATCTGGAGTTAAATCTATCGAAGGTTTTTCATTTGGAAAAGCAGGTACTGAATTGAAAGATTCAATCATTATGACTTTATCCCCTGCTGGCCTTTTGAAAATTAAAGCACTTATCAAAAAAAGCGGGTTACATATGGAATCAATGTATGTAACGGGGGGTAATACTATTGCACAGTGGAAGCGCGATTTTGAAATAGCAAAAGCTTTAGAATTGAAATTTGTTACTGGAGAACCTGATAGGTCCATGTTAAACAGTGTGGATAGTTTAGCTGGAGTTTATGGAATTAAATTGGCCTTGCACAATCATTGGAAAGGAGCTAGTCAATATTGGCATCCAGATTCTACCTTAGCTGCTTTAAAAGGGCATTCTAATTTTGGAGTTTGTGCGGATGTTCGCCATTATCCAAAAAGTGGAATTGTACCCGAAGCCGCATTAAAAAAATTAGCTGGCCATATAATGGCTTTACATTTAGCAGATATCGCCGAATTTAATAATACTCAATTGAGGGACGCACCAGTAGGCACAGGAGTGGTTAATTTCCCTAAAATTTTTGAGGAATTGAAGAAGCAAAACTTTCATGGGACTATCAATGTAGAAAGAGATCAGCAAGATTTACCCAATAATTTAATTTCTGTACAACAGATAGTAAGCTATTATTTGAAAACTTTAGAGTTGTCTCAACATTAAGTTTTATCTTTGTAGTCAATGAAAAAGCTGCTCATTTTTACGCTTGCTATAGTGGTGCTACTATCCTCATCTGGGGTAATGATGAATATGCATTATTGCATGGGGAAATTCACTGGCTCCAGTCTCAGCTTGTCCTACAATAGCGCTGCTCATTGTACTACCTGTGGTATGGAAAAAAAGAGTAATGGTAAAAAAGGCTGTTGCCAGGACAGCAAAACGCTTCTAAAAAATAGTACAGATCAGAAATTAGTGAATGCCGAATGTAGATTAGCAAAAATTTATCCTATTGCTTTATTCAGTAGTAATTATCAAATTTCGACAGTTGATTTTTTATCTACAAGTAGCACTGATTTCATTCTATCCTCACCGCCATTAATTCAGCGGCCTCCCATTTTTATTCGTAATTGTAGTTTTCTTATTTAGAATTTATTAGTAATTATTAATTCCACTTTATTTATTGGAATTAAGACGAATTCCTAGGCATTTACTTGGGATTTATTCACTTATTAAATTTTTTATGATGAAAATAATTAAATCCATATTTCTACTATCATTTTTGCTTATTACTTTATTTATACAAGGACAAGAGAGTACCCATGCCAACATTGCAAAATCAATTAAAGTATTTGGTGCTTGTGAGCAGTGCAAAAGTAGAATTGAAAATTCATTGAAGCTAAAAGGGATTAAAAAAGCAATTTGGGATGTAGATTCCCAAATGCTTGATTTGGTATATGATTCTGCAATTATTACTTTAAACAAAATTGAAAATAAGATCATAGCGGTAGGCCATGATTTAGAAAATAAAAAAGCCAAAGACATTATCTACAAAGAATTACCGGCTTGTTGTCATTATAGAGAATTAGATGAGGAGTTAAATCAAGATTTAAATCATAAAGCAATTGAGTCGTCAACATTGCCATTAATTTCTATGGACTCCCTTAGTCACGAAAAAGGCATTGTAGTGAGCGGCGTAGTTTTACAAGATAATAAAAATGGAAAATTTGAGCCATTGTCCAATGCAAGTGTTTATTGGTCTGGCACTAAAAATGGCGTTTTAACGGATAGCTTTGGGGTTTTTAGTATCAATGTAATGGCCACTAATCAAAGGTTGGTGATTAGTTATGTGGGATACAAAGCAGATACCATTTCTGTGGCCAACTACAAAGACATGAAAATTATTTTAGCTGCTAAGAATCAATTAAACGAAGTAACTGTTTTTAGTAGACCTAATGGAACCTATATTCCTTATCTAAGCACCATCAGAACTCAAGTAATGACTGGCACTGAATTATTAAAAGCAGCCTGTTGTAATTTGAGTGAAAGTTTTGAAACCAATCCTTCGGTAGATGTTTCCTTTAACGATGCTATTACGGGCTCTAAGCAAATTCAACTATTAGGATTAAGTGGCAATTACACACAGCTTACCGTTGAAAATTTGCCTGGCCCAAGAGGATTGGCAACACCTCTTGGTTTAAACTCTATTGCTGGGCCTTGGATAGAAAGTATTCAACTTACTAAGGGTGTAGGATCGGTGGCTAATGGTTTTGAAAGTATTGCAGGCCAAATTAATGTAGAGCTTAAAAAACCAGAAACAGCCGAAAGATTATTGGCTAATGTTTATGTGAATGATTTTGGCAAAACCGATTTGAATGTAAATTTATCGCAAAAAATAAATTCAAAATGGTCGAGTGGATTATTATTACATGACGATTTTTTAAACAACAAACAACTTGATTTTAATAAAGATGGCTTTAGAGACTTGCCTACTGGAAATCAATTTGGATTAGTTAATAGATATAAGTTTGATAATAGCAAAGGCTGGCTAGCTCAATTTGGCATCAAGGTATTGAATGACAATAAAGTGGGTGGAGAAACCGCATTTGATCCTGCGAAAGATAAAAACTCAAGCAATCATTATGGACTTGGTATTAATACAGAGCGCTACGAGCTTTTTGGAAAAATAGGCTATGTGTTTCCACAACAAAAATATAAAAGTATTGGCTTACAATTGGATGCTATTGATCATCAGCAGGATGCTTATTTTGGTTTAACCACCTACAATGCAAAGCAGCAAAGCTTTTATGGAAACTTAATTTATCAATCTATCATTAATTCTACCATTCATAAATTTAGAACAGGCTTAAGTTTTCAATATGACAAATACAATGAAAATTTAAATCTTCTATATTACAATAGAAAAGAAATAGTGCCGGGTGCGTTCTTTGAATATACTTTTACACCCACCGAGCAATTTAGCATGGTGGCTGGACTTAGAGCAGACAATAATAATTTGTATGGCAGTTTTATTACACCTCGTTTAAATGTAAGGTATGAGCCTATTAAAGGAACTACATTTAGATTAAGCGCAGGACGGGGTCAAAGAACAGCTAATATTTTAGCAGAAAATAATAGTGTGTTGGTTAGTGCAAGGCAATTAAATTTTGAAAATTATCCTAAAGGTGTTGGCTATGGATTAAATCCAGAAATTGCCTGGAACAAAGGAGTAAGCTTTGATCAAAAATTTAAATTGTTTAACAATAGTGCATCTTTAGGCATAGATTATTTTAGAAACGATTTTGAAAATCAAGTGGTCGTAGATTTAGAAAATGCTAGAACCATTCATTTTTATAATTTAAAGGGGAAATCTTTTTCTAATAGTGTGCAAGCAGAATTAAATGTTCAACCCGCTCAAAAATTAGATGTTAAGATGGCATTTCGTTATTTTGATGTACAACAAACCTATCATGGTAATTTATTGGATCGCCCAATGATCTCTAAAAACAGAGCTTTTTTAAGTGTAGACTATGCAACCAATAATAGTTGGAAATTTAATTATACAATTACTTATAATGGAAGAAAAAGGATTCCCAATACAACTGCCAATCCAGCCCTATTTGCATTGCCAGCTTATTCGCCGAGTTTTGTATTAATGAACACTCAAGTCACTAAAGCAATAGGCAAGCTATATCCTATGGAGGTTTATATGGGTATTGAAAACATAACTAATTACTATCAGCAAAATCCAATTTTATCTGCAAGCACACCATTTAGTCCCTATTTTGATGCTTCTTTGGTTTGGGGACCCACTACTGGAAGGATGTTTTATTTTGGATGGAGATTGAAGATAAAATAGTGGCAAGAACCTATAATCATTAATTGGCCTGGTTTTAGCGTCAGAAGGAGCAATGCTTTAATAGTTGTACCTTTACAGCTACCAATTATTAAAAGAGTTTATTTTGAAGTTTATAGATTTAGGATTAGACCAGCGGATTTTAGATGGCATTGATGCCATGGGTTATGAAACAGCAACACCAGTTCAGCAACAAGTGATGGTTCCTATTTTAGAAGGGAAAGACATTATAGCGGCTGCGCAAACAGGAACTGGCAAAACTGCCGCCTTTTTATTGCCTTTATTACATCGTTTACTCACCGTGTCGCATCACGCAGGAGATATCAACGCGCTTATTATTGTGCCTACTCGTGAGTTGGCTATACAAATTGCCGAAAGCATTGAAGGCCTCTCTTATTTTACAGATGTAAGTTCGATTGCAGTGTATGGTGGTGGCGATGGCAATTCTTTTGTTACTGAAAAAAAAGCATTAACTAGTGGAGTTGACATTGTAGTATGTACCCCTGGAAGAATGATAGCGCATTTAAATATGGGCTATGTAAAACTAAAAGGTCTTAAATATTTGGTTTTAGATGAAGCAGATAGAATGTTAGATATGGGCTTTAGCGATGATATTGCTAAAATTATTACCTTTTTACCAGCGGTACGTCAAAACTTATTGTTTTCGGCTACAATGCCTTCTAAAATGAGGGAGCTTGCCAAAAAAATATTGCATCAACCAGTTGAAATCAATATTGCTATTTCAAAGCCGCCGGAGCAAATTATTCAAAAAGCCTTTATAGTATATGATGCACAAAAAGTGCCGGTTATTATAGACATGCTTAGTTCAAAACGCTATTCTAAAGTAATTGTTTTTTGCTCGAAGAAAATAAATGTTAAACAGTTAGCGAATAAATTAATGAATGCTAAGCTTTCTGTTGCAGAAATACATTCCGATTTGGATCAAAAAAGCAGAGAGCAATTTTTACAAGATTTCAGAAATCAAAAAACTAATATTTTAGTAGCTACGGATATTTTAAGCAGAGGTATAGATATTGATGATATTGATTTAGTCATTAATTATGACGTACCTAATGATGGAGAAGATTATATTCATAGAATAGGCAGAACTGCTAGAGCAGCCACTTCTGGAACAGCGTTTACTTTAGTGGGTGAAAAAGAACAAAGCAAATTTTTAGAAATAGAAACACTATTAGGTGCCCCTGTTTTAAAAGGGAAAGTACCTGATATGTTTGGCCCTACCCCTAATTATGCACCCAAGCAAAGTGGTGGGAAGAAATTTGTTAGAAGAAGATAAGTAGCCATTTTTAGTACCTATATAATACATACCAATGAAAATTTCAGACAAATTAAAGCAACGTGCACAAGGTTTGTGTGAATTGTGTACCACAGATGAAGCGAGTACTGCCTATGCAGTAAGCCCAAAAAATAATGACATCGTTGAAAATGAGGTTGCACTTTGTACTACTTGTATACAAATTATTGAAGGAAAAGAAGCGGGTAACCATTGGCAGTGTTTAGCGGGTAGTATATGGAATACGGAACCAAGTGTGCAAGCATTAACTTATCGAATACTTTACGAATTAAAAGACAATGACTGGGCCAATGAAATTTTAACTTCTGTTGAATTAGAAGAACCTGTCATCACCTGGGCGGTGAGTGCATTTATAAAATCTCCGATTCATGTAGATAGCAATGGAACAGAATTACAAAATGGAGACACCGTAGTACTTATACAAGGTTTAAATGTGAAGGGAGCTAATTTTATGGCACCAAAAGGCACCATTGTTAAGAAAATTCATTTAGTAGCCGATAATTCAGAACAAATTGAAGGGAAAGTGAATGAGCAAACTATTGTTCTACTAACGAAGTATTTAAGAAAATCAATGTAGTAAAAACTTTATTGTATGAATAAATTTATTTTAAGTTTCTGTTTACTTTTAGGTACTAACTATTTTGCTCTTGCACAAAATTCCACACCACATCCTTTTCAGGATGAAATAAATGCATTTGCCAAGGCAGATAGTTTACACAGTCCCGTAAAAAATAGTATTTTATTTGTGGGTAGCTCCTCCTTTAGAAAGTGGACAGACATTAACGACTACTTCCCTGGATATCCTATTATTAATAGGGGTTTTGGAGGTTCTGTTTTAACAGATGTGATCAATTATGCTAAAGAAACCATACTAAAATATCACCCAAAGCAAATTTATATTTATTGTGGCGAAAACGATATTGCATCAAGCGAAGATGTTACACCCGAAATTGTATTAACACGTTTTAAAGATTTATTTAAAATAATTAGAACCAATTTAAATGGTTCGGTACCTGTTGTATTTGTTTCCCTTAAGCCAAGTGTTGCAAGGTGGAATATGCAAGAACGTATAGTAAAGACCAATAATCTAATTAGGGAGTATATTGCTACTCAAAAAAATATAACTTTTTTAGATATACATACCGCCATGCTGGATATTAATGGCCAGGTTTATAAGGATATTTTCATAGAAGATAACCTACATATGAATGCAAAAGGCTATCAGATTTGGCAAAAAATAATTGCCCCTACTTTAGTAAAGTAATATTTAATAAACGAAGTCTAAAGAGAATCTATACGAAGTCTAAATAGGATCAACTTCCTCTAGAGCCACCTGTTTTAATAGGCTTCTTTGTAGTGCCTGTAGACTTAGTGTTGGCTTTAGCTATAAATTGAGAACTACCACCTTGAAAAGTAGTTTTTGTTGCAGTGGCGGCTTTTTTATCAGCTACTTTCTTGTTAATATGAAATCCCATAATTATCTTATTATACCCTAAATATAAATATAATTTTTGATAAGATTAGCAAGAAATATATTAAATATATTTATATTTAATTAAACCATTTCCTACTATTCGAATCTAAAAGCAAGTAAAATATATTCCAATGCGTCTATTAGTTCGGCTTGTATTTATTTCTATATTCTTATTTAACTCCCACTGGTTGTTTGCGCAGTCTATTTCCAAGCAGGATACAACTACTAAAACCAGCTTTAAGATACAATTAGATTATTTAAATAATTATATATACAATGGCCGTGCCGATTCCATTTTGTCTCCTTACCAAATTACGACCGCTACGGTAAATTTTGCAAATGGGATCTATTCCAATTTTATAGCCAACTATTTACTCACTCCCAACCAAAGTAGATTTGATTTTTTCGAATTAGATTTAGGCTATGAATATAAATTAGGGAAAAAAATAAGTGGCGAAATTTATGGCTCTAAATATTTTTATTCCAATCAAAGTAATTTATTAAATGGGGATATTACTAGTGATTTTGGTGCTACTATTAATTATGATTTAGGTTTGTTTCAATTTAACAACACCCTTGATATGTTTTTTTCTGGTAAATCTGATTACCAATATATGCCCGGTATAGAAAAAGGGTTTGAATTTGGCGATAAGAATTCTAAATGGGAAATAACTCCTGGCATTTATTCTGTATTTAGCACCTTAAACTATTATGAAAGTGTATTTACAAGAAAGCAAAATGCACAAAAGAATTTAAAAAATAAGCCAGCACCACCATCCAATGTTCAAAGTATAACATCGCTAGTAGACAAGGGTTTTAAACTATTAGATATGGAATACAGTATGCCTATTAGTTATCAAATTGGAGCGTTGTCATTTATTTTTACCCCCACTTTAGCAATTTCGTTTCACCCAATTAAAACTATCACCGTAAATAGCACTACCTTACTCAATGGGAATGTGAATACCAATACCATTGACTCTACACCCTATTCGGAACGAAATTTAACCAACCAATTTTATTTTCAAATAGGGGTTAATTACAAATTTTAAAATGGCATTAAATAGAGCTACTAAAATATTATTAATTGCATCCAGTTTATGGTATTTTGGTGAGGGATTATTTGGTCCCTTATTTGCAATCTATGCCGAAAAAATAGGCGGTGATTTATTAGACATCACTTGGGCTTGGGCTATATACTTAATTGCTACTGGTTTATTTTATGCTATCATTGGAAGATTATTTACTCGATCAAAATTCAAACGGCATTTAATGGTGTTTGGATATGGATTAAATGCTTTACTCACATTTGGCTATATTTTTGTTCAAAATACTCAACAACTTTTTTTACTGCAAGTAGGTTTGGGAATTGCAGAAGCTGTGAGTACGCCTATTTGGGATTCCTTATTTGCCTCCAACTTGGAAGACAATGAAAATACTTTTCATTGGAGTTTAGCCACAGGCCATACTCATTTTGTCTCAGGTATTGCCATCGCAATTGGGGGATTAATTGCTAATTATGTTTCATTTCATGCCTTGTTTATGACTATGGGCATCATACAGTTAATAGCCACTTTTACACAAGCTAAATTACTTTTTTGGGAAAGTACCCGCCTAAAAAACTAAGACACTGTTTTCACATAGTGCACATTACGTTCGCTTAAATAGTTCATTATAAAATTAAAGCAGGCTTCATCTTTCCCCACTAATTCAGGTGGAAAAACACCCTTTTCATTAAATAAATTATTAGCCAACATATTTAATGCGGCTGTGCAGGTATAGCCAGTAGTGCGGCTCATACTGCTGGTTGCTGAAACAGCATCATATTCGTCATACAATGAATAACAAATAGTTTTGCCTTCCCCTGTTACTTTAATAGTCATGATGGTAAACTCAGGTTCGGTTGCACCCAATTTCCATTGATCAAATAATAAAGTAGAAGTAAATCCTAATGGAGAAATTTCTTGTCCATTGTAATTGATGGGGGTAGTATTTAAAAATCCAGCTTTAATAAGAGATTGCATCAAATCAATATGACCAGGGTACCTTAAAGTTTTTTCTTTCATATTAGGTATGTGCCCCATCGTAAATAAAATACTTCTTAAACCATCGGTATTAAAGGCTTCCAAAGTACCTACTTCGTCAAAATCTATTAACTCAGCATCACTTAATGCTGGCTTGGTAACAATGCAACTATTTTCGACATAGCGCGCAGGGCGGGTATATTCTTCTAAAACATCAATTGGAGAAAATGGCGCCTTGTATTCAAATGGCTGAGTGCGCTTCTTGGGCAATCCACCTACCATGCATTCAAAATTTTCAATTTTCATTCTTGCATTGTGGTAACCAATAATAAAATTACTCATACCTGGTGCAACCCCACAATCTACAATAGCGGTTACCTGGTTCTGTTTTGCCAATGCATCTAATTGCAATGCATCTTCCGGGAAAAATGAAATATCAACCACATTCTTTTTAGCAGTTATTACGGCTTCTAAAGTTTTATAACCCATAAAGCCAGGGACTGCTGTAATTACATAATCAAAATTGGCTAGTAAGTTGGCATAATTTTTATAATCACCCAAGTCGGTTTGAACTGTTTTTATTTTTTTACTTTTTTCAGATAAGATGCTCAATGATTTGTCACTAATATCAAAGGAAGTGACTTCGTTATTTTTTGCAAGGTCAATGGCCATTGCACGACCTACCATACCTGCTCCTAAAATTGCTATTTTCATACTATCTATATTTTTCTATTTTTAAAAACGAAAGCTATCTCAACTTACTATAAAGTGGAAAGGCAAGGTAGCTTAATATGCTTATATGGCCATCCTAAAAAAGGGGTAAATCTAATGAATTTAGTCAGGTCTATTTTTAATTTATTTCCCTGTTCTATTTCACTCAATAATTCTTTAACATATTGAAAATCAATTTAATAAGAGTAATTCTCATACTCTTTTTTGTAAATATTGCTCACATAAAAATTCCTAAATTCATTGATTTTTTTCATAGCTTCAATTCTTCTATTTTTTTAATTTAAAAGAGTCAAATGTCTATTAAATCTAATTATTCTGATGGTTTTTTTGATGTAAGCGCTACGCATGGTTTTTTACCCATTAAAGCCCCTTTGGTAAAATTACCTCCTGTGTACAATGATTTACAAGAAGTGCTTGATAAAATGCCGGTGGTTTTAAATGAAAACGAATTTGGATTTTTGCATACCATTGATGGTATTGTAGCCCCGGTTATGGCTGTTAAAAATCACTTAGAGGATGTAGAAAAAGAACAGGATATTTTTGTTTTACAAGCTTTATTTAGATCTTATAGTTTTTTAAGTTCTGCTTACTTATTAGAACCTTCCTATCAACAATTTAAAATAGATGGGAAATATGGTAAAGCAAGAAATTTTTTACCAGCCAATATTGCACAACCTTTTTGCAAAGTAGCGGAAAAATTAAATGTTTTTGCTTGGTTAGATTATCATTACGCTTACTCTTTAGGTAACTATCAAAAATTAGATGATCAAGGCGATTTAAATTGGGAAAACATTACCATGTGTAATCGATTTTCTGGTCAACCGGATGAAGTGGGTTTTATTATGTTGCATGTTGACATCAATCGTTTTTCTGCAAATTTAGTAGGTACCGTGATGCAAACCATTCAAGCATTATACAATGGAGATATCGCTGTGGGTTCTTTATTGGAAAAGAATTGGAATACCATGCAGCAAATGAATTTAAGAAGAAAAGAAATGTGGAAAGCCTCAAGATGGCAGCGCTACAACGACTTTAGAATTTTTATTATGGGCGTTAAAGGCAACACCGAATTGTTTGGAGAGGGAGTCACTTATGAAAATGTTTGGGACGAACCTAAAGCCTTTAGAGGACAAACGGGTGCCCAAGATGATATTATTCCTATGCAAGATATTTTTTCAGGCGTAATTTTTTATTATCCTCAAAATGAATTAACCAAGTATTTACTCGACTTACGTTTGTATCGACCAAAGTGCGTACAGAATTTCTTTATTGATTTAGAAACATCTATGAAAGAGGTTCATCCAAAAGGCTTGATGGGAAAATTACTTGAAAACAAAGATAGCACTGGACTTTGCTTTTTATTAGGCATCCTAGAAGAAATCTATCATTTTAGAAATGGGCATTGGCAGTTTGTACAAAAGTATATTATGGCCAACACGAAATATGCAATGGCTACAGGCGGCACTCCTATAACTTCTTGGATTCCGAATCAAATTTTATCAGTCATACACCAAATGGAAGATGTGGCCGCAGCCATCAAACAAGTTGGCACTTCTGATAACTCAATAGCCAATGCTTTGTATGAAAAAAATGTAAATTTATTACCTACCAAGCGTGGCTTAATTGATGGTCAATTGGCTTTAATTCATAAAAATGATTTTTCTGCCGAAGCAGTTTTTGCTTTAAATCAAAAATTTGGTTATGATGACACCGAATAGTAAATATTCCCTACATTTAAATATCAAATTATTTAAATGTTAGGCTATGAAACGACTTCTATCACTTGATTTCATGCGTGGGTTTATAATGGTACTATTGGCTTTAGAAAGTACTGGACTTTTTGAGCATTTATTGAAAGCCAACGAAACAAATTTTTTAAATAGTTTATTTTTACAATTTTTTCATCATCCTTGGAATGGACTCCATTTTTGGGATTTAATACAACCTGGATTTATGTTTATGGCTGGAGTGGCTATGGCTTATTCTTTGCACAAACAAAAGCAGGAGGGGATGGCCTGGAATAAATCTTTTTTAAAAATTCTCAAAAGATGTGGCTGGTTGTTTTTCTGGGGTGTATTGGATTATGCTGTTAGACCAAAGGGATTGTCTTTTGAATTGTGGGATGTGCTTACTCAATTATCTTTTACCACCTTAGTAGCTTTTTTAGTTTTTGATTGGAAGATAAGCTATCAAATATTATTTAGTATTGGCTTATTGCTATTAACTGAATATTTGTATCGATTTACGCAGGTGCCTGGTTTTGACCAAGCTTTTGTGGATCAACATAATTTTGGTAATTATATGGACACGATTTTAATGAATAAAATAAATAAAGGAGGTTGGGTAGCTATCAATTGTATACCCACTGCAGTACATACTATTGCAGGAGCTATTATTGGAAAAATATTTTTACAAGGGAAGGCCGATATTATAAAGAAATTGCTTTTAGCGGCAGTAGCTTGTTTAATCATTGGATATGGGTTGGATATAATTGGAGTGACACCTATTATAAAGAAAATTGCGACCAGTTCATTCACGATCGTCTCTCTGGGCTGGTGTATACTAGGCTTGAGTGTTTGTTATTGGTGGATTGATATCTTAAACCATAAGAGATACCTAGTTTTTTTTACGGTAGTAGGGATGAATTCACTTTTTATCTATTTATTTTTTGAAATAGTAGCTTCAAGATGGTTCAATGAATATATTTATAAAATAAGTAATGGACTGCTTTCAATTTTTTCTACCCATCAAACGTTCAATCAACTAATTTCTTCCATAGTTATATTTAGCTTGGAATGGGGGATGTGTTATTTTTTATATAAAAAGAAAATCTTCTTTAAAATATAATTATTTAATACCAAATATCTTCACCTTTAAATTTTTCATTTGTAAATTGATCGGACGAACATTTGAAAAGAAGGATAAATCAAAAAGTAAACTTTTAGCTTTTTTATAATCATTAATGGTAAATAAGTCATTGGTAGAAGTAAGGTTCCATTGCTTTTCGATATAGTCCTTTTTTGTCATTTGTACTATGTTGTGATTGGTCCAAAATAAAAAATTTCTTCTTTTATTAGAGGTGTCTATCATAGACAATCTAAACGAAGGCTGATCGTCTGTGCCAGGTAAAAGCAAATTAATTTCTGCAGAAACTTCTACATATAAAAATTTATTATTTTTTGGCACTTTAATTTCGGGAATAAGGGAACTGTCGGATTTGGTGGTTATTATATACTGTAGCTTAGGATTAAAATAATCCAACAGTAATTCTTTTTTGTCTGTGCTGGCTATGAAGTCATTTGGGTATAGTAAGTTTCTACTACAAACTAAGTCGTTAATGAGTTTAAAGTTATTTAGTAAATTATTCATATGGTTCTTTACAGAATCATTTTTTATTTTCACTTCCAATAAATCAGGAGTTAATTGGTATAACTGATCTCCTGATAAATAATAGTCTTTATAAATGTAATCGGTCATTTCCCTGCTCCATTCCATAAAAGGCATCGATTGTATATTTCTAAATGCAACGCTGGTATCCATTACGTCGGCCATCCAGGGCACTTCCTGTGGCTTATTATTTAAGTTAGGATAGTTGTTTAAAATTAAAGCGCTTAGGGTTGGTGCAATATTATTATGTGAATTGACGGAGTAAAATTTCTTTGGAGCTTTTAACATAGGGGAATATACAATTAATGGAATATGGTAATCATCAATGCCGCCGGTAGATGGAAAGGAGCCTATATGATGGTCGCCTGTTATTAGGAAGATGGTATTTTTATAATCGGGACGTTTCGAATATTTGTCTAAAAAGTTTTTGATACAATCATCTGCAAACATATAGGTCACCAAAACTTCTTTCGTTTCTTTTAATGTTTTTTTGACTGGGGAAGAGGCTGGTATAGTCTCCATTTTTTTATCAAATAGTTTACCATAGGCTTTTTGTTGATCAAACAAATAAGGCATATGGGTGGTGCCCGTATGATATATGTTGAAGTAGGGCGTTTTATTAATAGAATCTAATATTTCAAAGCTCCTATTAAATAAGGCGTCATCTGGATAGCCCATGGTCCAACCTTCAGCACCAACGCCCATCATTTTATATTTAGAACCATACTTGGTTAATATCATGTCCGTTCCTTGTAAACGCATATAGCCCCCCATATTATCAAAATCGGGATTAAATCCTATTAAGAATTTTGTATGGTATCCATTGGAGCGCAATACTTTGATTAAAGACAAATGATTGGGCATTACATTTATTACCGAAAAACCTCTATCTCCATAGGGCACAGAGCCAGTAAGGGCAGGTTGTGCAGCAAAAGTGCCTGGAGCCGTACTTAAAAAATTATCCCATACTAAACTCTTTTTGGAAAGTTTGTCTAAAAATGGAGTAAAACTTCCGGCATAAGCTTTATCACCGCTAAAGTCACGTGACAATCCTTCTACCACTAACAATACAATATTGGGCGGGTTGTCTT